>Ga0116171_10000038_pt1 | contig 121389 bp, 98 predicted proteins | sample AD_JPNHW2_MetaG_FD_89798 | JGI IMG/M metagenome (GOLD analysis project Ga0116171, IMG submission 89798) | Active sludge microbial communities of municipal wastewater-treating anaerobic digesters from Japan - AD_JPNHW2_MetaG | ecosystem: Engineered > Bioreactor > Anaerobic > Digestate | place...
GTATTGGCAAAAGGTGAAGAGGGAAGTTGGGTGGCATTAATCCAACCGAGACCATTATAACACTCCCATAAACTTATATCTTCAAAATTACCGCTCCATTTAGTGCGATAATCTCCTGAATTATAGCAGAATAAATTTGTGGCAACCAAGGCAAGAAGTGCCAAAATCACCACCCGTTTAATACTGTGCATCTTTGCTTTTGTATATTTGCTGTTAGACATAATATAACCTCTTATTGTATATGTAATTAATATGTAAAATAAGGATGTATTCAATAGGGAGAGCCACAATTTTTTGTGCTCTGAAAACTGTCAATGATTTTATAACAATAGGGGGTAATTATATACCTCAATAGAAGATAATATACAAATTCAGGGAAGAGGGATAAAAAAATAGTTGACGGTATTGCTGGTTACCCAAAAAGGGGTATAAGGAGAAATATGTTGCCAAAGCGAAAGATTATTGTTGCTATAGATGGACCTGCTGCTTCCGGAAAAAGCACAACAGCCAGAGAACTGGCTAAAAAATTGGGCTATGTGTATATTGATACAGGAGCAATGTATCGGGCTTGTGCATTACAGGCAAAAAGGGAAGGCATTTCTATGAAGGATAATTTTGCTCTGGCAGCAATGATGGAACGCATCAAAATACAAATAATATCTGCAGCGGAAGGCAACATTATTCTTCTAAATGAAGAAGATGTTAGCCAACAAATTCGCACTCCTGATATATCTGCTGCCGCTTCCGCTATTTCTGCAATTCCCTGTGTTAGATATAAAATGGTGGATTTGCAACGCAAGCTTGGTAAAGAGGGAGGAGTTGTTTTAGAAGGAAGAGATATAGGCACTTTTGTTTTTCCGCAAGCAGAAGCAAAATTTTATCTGATAGCAGCTGAGGAAATTAGAGCTGAACGCAGGTATAAAGAGCTCTTGGCAAAAGGCATAACAACTGATTTTAAGGCAGTGTTACAGGATTTACAAGCTCGCGATGCTGCAGATGCCAACAGGGCTCTTGCTCCCTTAAAACCTGCGGAAGATGCTATTTTAATAGATACAAGCAAGTTAACTATTGAAGAACAAGTGCAAAAACTTTATGAAATAACCTGCGGAATTATTGACAGGTTAGGAAATGATAATGCAGATAGTAAACCCGAGGATAATAAAGTAGAGATTCGTTTAGCTCCTTTTTCCGGTTTCTGTTTTGGCGTGCGAAGGGCAATTCAATTGGCGCAGAGCGCAAAAATATCCGATAAACCGGTTTATACTTTAGGCGAATTGATTCATAATCCCGGTATCATTAAAGACCTGGAAAAACAGGGTATTCACACAGTTTATAACGCTTCCGAGATAAAAAACAGCACGGTTATAATTCGTTCGCACGGAATAACGCAAGAAGAATATAAAGAACTGCAAGAAAACAATAACGAAATTATAGATGCTACCTGTCCTTATGTAAATAGAACCCACACAATAATGCAAAAAATGGCTGACGAGGGTTATCCGGTTTTGATTTTGGGGGATAAACAACATCCGGAAGTGAAAGGAATGATATCTTTTGGGAATACTAAATTATATATCATCAATGAAGATGAACCTCTTCCGGAAATAGAGCCAAAGCGTTTGGCGATAATGGCGCAGACCACGCAAAGGATAGAAAAGTTTAGGGAATTGGTATGTAAATTGCTCCCAAAGGTTGATGAGCTAAGAGTTTTTAATACTATCTGTTTAGCTACAACACAAAGGCAAAAAGCTACAGAAGAACTGTCTCAAGCCAGTGAAGTAATGTTTGTTATCGGGGGATTGAATAGTTCCAATACGCGTGCCTTGGCAAAGCTAAGTTCTTTGTATTGTCCTACCTATCATATTGAGGACGAAAAGCAGCTGGCGGAGATAGATATTTCGTCCTATAAAAAAATTGGTATAACTGCCGGAGCATCTACTCCGGAAGAGATGATAATTGAAGTTTATAATGTATTATTAAAAAAAAGCGGGGATTTTAACACTGTAAGTGCAATTGAAGAAATCCCTATGTTTAAGGAGGAATCATGTTAATACATGATCAAAACACAGTCCAGCCAGAAAGCAAAGAAACGGAAAATACGAACCCCGAAGTGGAAACTGTTTTGAGCGTTGGTGATGACCAAATGTCAAAATCTACAATTGAGGATGAGACCAAAGAAGAAGAGCCCTCAATTGCCATTCCCGAAGAAATGTTAAGTGAGAAGTCCGAGACGGAAGTTTCGGAACAAAAGGAACCTGCAGAACAAGCTCCGGAGGAAAAAACTACAAAGCCCGTGAAGGAACTTACTCAGGAAGAGAAAGAACACGAAGCAATGCTTTCTATGTATGAAGAATCGTTTTCCAGTTTTAAGAAAGGCGAAATTATTGAGGGCACGGTGGTGGACATTTCCGATAAAGATGTTCGCATAGACATCGGGTTTAAATCTGAAGGTGTGATACCAATTTCCGAATTTGCTTACACCGGAGTTCCGGAATTGAATTCTGTGATTAAGGTGTTTATCAATGAGATTGAAAATGGCGAAGGCAAATTGCTGCTTTCCAAAAAGAAAGCTGATTATCAGATTAATATTGAACGCATCAAAAAGGCATATACGGATAAAAGTTCATTAAGCGGAATTATCCGGAGGCGTGTGAAAGGTGGAATGATTGTAGATATTTTAGGAATAGAGGCATTTTTACCTGGTTCGCAGATGTCCTTAAAACCAATTCCCAATCTGGATCAATTTATCGGGAAGGAATTATTATTCAAAGTAGTGACTATTGATGAAGAACATCGCAATATAATTCTATCCCGCCGTTTGGTTTTGGAAGAAGAAGCAGAACAGAAAAGGCAGGAATTATTAAGAAAAATTCAGATAGATTCTGAATTGGACGGAGAAGTAAAAAATATTACTCAATATGGTGCTTTTATAGATTTAGGTGGGATTGACGGTCTCTTGCATCTAACGGATATGAGTTGGGGGAAACTAAATCATCCTTCTGAAATGCTCCAAATTGGCGATAAAGTAAAAGTGAAAGTGATAAATTTTGATCCTGAATCCAATAGAATTTCCCTCGGGATGAAACAATTGGTTCCTCATCCCTGGGAAAATATAGAAATCAAGTATCCGGAAGGCAGCAGAATAACCGGTAAAGTTGTAAATATAAAACCCTTTGGTGCTTTTGTAGAATTGGAACCCGGAGTGGAAGGTTTAGTGCATATTTCCGAAATGAGCTGGACGAAAAAGATTACCGATGCTCATAATTTCCTGAAAATCGGTGATACCATCAATGCCATTGTTCTGGATATAGATAAAGAAAATAAACGCATCTCCTTAGGTATGAAACAGATGGAACCCAATCCCTGGCTTACGATTGAAGACCGCTATCCGATTGGAACTGTTCTTAAACGCAGAATAAAAAGCTTAACTAACTTTGGTGCCTTTGTAGAAATTGAAGAAGGAATAGACGGTTTGATTCACATCTCTGATATGAGCTGGACAAAACGCATCTATCATCCGCGGGAAGTGTTTAAAAGAAATCAGGAAGTGGAAGCAATTGTTCTTGTTATAGATAGAGCACAGCATAGAGTTGCCTTAGGGGTAAAACAGCTGGTTCCGGATCCTTGGGAGACATTGGATCAATTTCTACCGGTAAATACTGAAGTAAAAGGGAAAGTAAGTAAATTGATACCCAAAGGTATATTAGTAGATATACCTGTAAATGATGAAATTGTTGAAGGTTTTGTGCCTGTATCTCATTTGGCGATTCCCAAGCTGGAACATAGCGAAGATGCTTTTCATAACGGTGAAGAATTACCCTTAAAAGTGATAGAACTGGATATGGAAAACCGGCGTTTAATCCTTTCCGTTAAAGCTTTCTTCTTTTCTCGCGATCCTAAACTGCAGGAAGAATATATCGCTCTGCATGAACAATATATACGGGAAAAAGTTACTCGTCAATTAAAGAAAAGACAGGAAAAAGAACCTCGCGAAAAGAAAATAAACGCTAAGAAAGAACAGGAGAAAACAGCTATTCCTGAAGAACAGGAAATAACTTCTGAAATTGTGGAATCTAAACCTGAAACCGATACCGAGACAATCACCATAACAGTTAACGAAGAATTTACTCCGGCACCGGAAAAGATGGAAACGGAAGAAAGGCAAATTAATCCTGAACCACAGCAAGAACCGGAAAATAGCGAAAATATTATTCCTGAAACAACAGTATCTGATGCCTCTGAAGCTCCTATGACAGAAGAAATTCAGCAAGAAGAACTTCCCGAAACAGAAGAAACAATTGTGATGCCTGAAGAAACCGTTGAACCAGAAAATACAGAGGAAGAAAAGCTGGACAAGGAAACACCGGAACAAACGGAAACATTGGAAATTCCTGTTGAGACAGCAGAAGAAACGGAAGAAACAGAAGTAACAATGCCTGTTACTGAAGAACCAACCCCTGAAACAAAAGAGACGGTTTCCCAAGCAGAAGAGATACAAACCGAAGCGGAAGAAACAACCCCTGAAAGTGAAGAAGAAGACAAAACCAAAGAATAAGTAAAAATAATATTACTTTAGCAGAAAAAGGGATACCGGATGAAGAAATTGGCAGCTTTGCTAATCTCTATGTTACTCATATCTGTTGTTTTGAGTGCAGAAGTGATAACTACCGGCAACGGAAAAAACTCCGTTACTATTGTTAATGATAATGCAGATGAAACTATCCTGCAATTCCAGATAGGTGAATTTGAGAAAAACAGGGTTTTTATTGAAGGTGAGGATTGGTTTCAAATCCTTTTACCTAAAGAAGGGATAACTCAAGAAAAGGGTTATCCCGAACTCCCTGTTTTTAACCGAAGTATCATCATTCCGGAACAGGCATTGATGGCGATGGAGGTCTTTGACATTGAGTATAAGGACTTCCAAATTAAAGTAGCTCCTTCCAAGGGAGTGATAACTCGTAATATAGAGCCAACTTCCGTTCCTTACATTTTTAAAGATATATATCGTGAAAATTCATTCTATCCTCAAACAATTGCGGATTTATCAGAACCATATATTTTAAGAGATTTTCGGGGAATAACTGTTTTAACTAATCCCTTTGCCTACAATCCGGTAACGGGAACTTTAAGAGTTTACACAGCATTTAAAGTGAGAATTTATCCTGAAGGCATTGATACCGTAAACACTTTAAACCGTTCGCGCGCCTCTCTTTCCCGCAGTTTTTATTCTCTGTATGAAAATCAGTTTTTGAACTGGAATTCCTATCGCTATACTCCTGTAGATGATTCCTACGGTAAATTACTGGTTATCTGCCATACGAATTTTCTTTCTCAGATAGCTCCTTATATTAATTGGAAAAGGCAGAAAGGGATAGATACAGAGTTAGTTGAATTCAGCACTATCGGCACAACTGCCAATCAGCTTAAAACCTATATTCAAAATCGCTACAATGCAGATAATTCACTTACTTTTGTGCAACTTGTAGGAGATGCTCCTCAAATTCCAACTCTATCTTATTCTGGAGGAGGAAGTGATCCCGGTTTTTCTCTTGTAGCCGGTAGCGATAATTATCCGGATATCTTTATTGGCAGGTTTTCAGCACAAACAGCTGCAGAAGTTACAGCTCAGGTAAATAAGACCATTCTCTATGAAAGAGATTTAAATACCTCTGCTACCTGGCTTTCCAAAGCAATGGGAATTGCCTCTGCTGAAGGAAGTGGAGGTCAGGGTGATAATCAAGAAAGCGATATCACTCATACGAATCTGATTCGGACTGATCTTCTAAATTATGGCTATACCAGTGTTGATCAAATTTATGATCCGGGTGCTTCAGCTTCCACAGTAACTACCAATGTAAATAACGGGCGTGGTTTTATCAATTATGTAGGTCACGGTGCTGATACTTATTGGGTAACTACTAATTTTAACAATACTAATGCTTTAGCCCTTACTAATGGCAATAAAGTTCCTTTCATAATGGATGTTGCCTGTGTTAACGGTAATTTTGTAAGCCAGACCTGTTTTGCAGAGGCATGGATGAGAAATGCCAATGGAGGTGCTGTTGGCATTTATGCCAGTTCCATAAATCAATCCTGGGCTTCTCCTATGCGAGCTCAAGATGAAGTTACCGACTTACTAATTGCTGAAACCCATACTACTTTAGGTGGTTTGTATTATAACGGTTCTTGCAAAATGATGGATGTTTATAGTTCTGATGGGGTAAATATGTTCAGGACATGGCATATTTTCGGAGACGCCTCTTTGCAAATTCGTTCTAAGACACCAATAGCTATGGCAGTTAGCTATCCTTCTACTATAGGAATTGGAACAAATAGTGTTTCTGTCTCTACAGGAGTGGCAGGTGCTTTGGTAGCATTAACTTATAATAATACTATTTACGGCAAAGCATTTACCAACAGCAATGGCATAGCAACGGTAAATATTACAAATCCCCCAACTGGAGAAATGGCTTATACATTAACGGTTACAGCTTTTAATAGAGTAACTTATACAGGAACATTGTCCCAAATAAATACTGCTACACCATCCCAACCTCGTTTTGTAGCAGAATGGGAACCTGCCAAAGGTTCAATAATTCGTTATCCTGTAGGTTTGCCTTATACAATGATAGCTGATTTATCTAATAATGGTCTTTTGTATGTGGTTGTATCCAGTTCCTCACAGGCAACTTGCAATTCAGCATTTTCTACTAATGGCATTAATATGGCTAATGTGCGTTATATAATTACGAATAATGATTCTTATTGGATTAGAGATTACGGTCCCTGGACAATTATGGACGGAGATAATAATCTTCAACTGATAGATTTTACCTATAATCGTCAGCGACCCAATGATGATCTTGTTCCTACAGCGGTAGCTAATTTTCTGGGTGTAACTTTGTATAAGATGAATATTACTCATACCGGTGGTAATATAATGACCGATGGACAGGGAAAGGCAATAAGTACTAATCTGGTTTTAACAGAAAATGCTTCTCTCAGTCAAGATGCTATAAATACAATGTTTAGTAACTATCTGGGAGTTTCTGATTATCAATTGTATCCTGATCCCAATAATAATTATATAAATCATATTGACTGCTGGGCAAAACTATTGGATGTAGATAAAGTTATTATTCGCAGTGTGCCGACAAACCATTCTCAATATAGTGCTATTGAAGCAGTTGTAGCTCAATGGCAAACAAAACTTTCCAGCTATGGCACTCCCTATAAAATTTACAGAGTTTCCACTCCTAATGATGAGCCCTATACGAATTCCTTTATTTTTAATAAACATATTTATGTCCCTCAAATGGGTGCAGCCAGCGATGCTGCAGCTCTTCTTGCTTATCAAAATGCAATGCCTGGTTATACTGTAACAGGTTATTCATACAGCGATTTTGAATCCACCGATGCCATTCACTGCAGAGTTAATACTATTTTTGACAATCAGATGATTTCCGTTAAGCACCTTCCTCCAGTTCCTTCTTCGGTTTTACAAACTCTTACTTTTAATGTGAATATCGCCCATACTAATGCTCTGAACCAAAGTGGAACATACATTTCCTGGAAAACAGGAAAAAACGGAATTTGGCAAAACAGCTCCCTGAGCTTACAAAGCAACGGAAATTGGTTAACTAACCTGACGGCTCCAGTTATTGGAGACACTCTTTTTTATTGGATATCGGCAACGGATGTTAGCAATCGCAATGTAACCTTACCTCTTTGTGCCTCGCAAGACCCTTTTATGCTTGTTGGAGCTTATGTTCCTTCTCTCAGTGAACCGCAAGTGCAATTACAAATTCAAGGTTCAGATGTTAGAATATCCTGGAATGTTGTTCCTTACGCCAATAACTATGTTATTTATGCTGCGGACACACCTCAAGGTTCTTTTCTGCCTGTTGGTTCAACTTCTGAAACTTATTGGGAGACCTCTTTAATTGCGGAGAAGAAGTTCTTTAAGATTATAGCTCAGCGCGTTGTAAGATAAAATCGTTTGTCTCAGAATTGTCTTAACCGAATGTTTGGAAAAACAGTGAGGGCAATTTCTATTTATTTTCCAGCAACTGCATTATTTTTTCCGCTACATTGTCTCCGAAGAGAGCGGGATGAGTTTCCGGTGGCTTAAAATCATTTATTGCCAAAGGAAAATGCCCGGAATTTACAGGTAGCAGAAGATTCCATCCGGTTTGCACTGTTTCCAGCCATTCTGTTTCGGGACGAAGAGTTACGCAGGGCTTTGCTAAAATATATGCTTCTTTCTGAATTCCCCCTGAATCGGTAAAAATCATTTGTGAGCGTTGCATTAAAAGTAAAAAATCAAGATATGCCTGCGGTTCAATAAAGCGGATGTTTTTAAATTGGTTATGCTGCATATTGTTTAGAATATTCAAAGTGCGGGGGTGCACAGGGAAAATTATTAAGCGTTGCAACGAATCCAATCCTGCAAGAATATAATATAAATTATCAGGATCATCAACATTATAAGGTCTGTGCAGAGTTAGCAGACAGTAGTTTTTATCCTCCAGCTGCAAATATGATAAGATATTGGATTCTGCTTTTGCTTTCCTGATTCCGAAGGAAAGGGAATCCACCATAATATCTCCTACCAGAAATGTTTTTTTTTTCAGACCTTCTTTATCGGCATTTTGTAAAGCTGTTTCTGTAGGAGCTAATAAAATATCGCTTAGATGATCAGCTACGATTCTATTTATTTCTTCGGGCATACTTTTATTGAAACTGCGTAATCCTGCTTCTATATGAGCAGTTTTTATTCCCAGTTTAGCAGCTGCCAAAGCTCCTGCCAGAGTTGTATTGGTATCACCATAAACAATAGCAAGCTCCGGTTTTTCTTTCCTTAAAACTGGCTCTAAAGCACTTAATATATTGGCGGTTTGGATGCCTTGACTGCCTGAACCGACATTCAGATTATAATCCGGAGCAGGAATCTCCAAATCCTGGAAAAAGACCTCATTCATTTGCTGGTCATAATGCTGTCCGCTGTGAATAATTATTTCCTGATGGCGTTTTCTAACTTCCCGGGATAGAGGAGCCAATTTTATAAACTGAGGTCTGGCTCCCACAATTTGCGCTATTTTCATTTTAAATATCCTTATCTATGCTTAGCTATTATAGCTTTAGGTCTGAAATGAAGTAATCAGTATAGATTCCTGCTTCTGGAATAACAGGTTATCTGTAAACACTAATCTTCTTCAGTGCCTTAATAATTCAAAGGTTATTACTGTCAAGCAGGAAAGGACTTTGCCTTAGCACAGCTAATACCGTTAAGTGCAATGAACAATAAAGTAAAATAATCCTTTGCCGAAAAAGAAAACTGCTTAACTTGTTAATAAGTTGCTAAAACTAAGTGGATTTATACTTGTTTAGGTAGGATAAAGGAATAAAATTTGCAAGCTATAATGTTATAATACAGAAAGAAACTACAAATAGAAGGAGCAATAAAAGTGAAGAAGTTATTAGTGATTGCAATGTTGTTATTCGTTGCCTGTTTAAGCCAAGGGCAAACACAGAACAGCAAACCTAAGGAAGAAAGCAGAAATACAGGTTTGGGTTTTCATTTCGGAACTATCTCCGGAAATGGCTTCAGTTATCGTAAATATTATGATAAGGGTGGCTTACAAGTTACTTTAGGGGGATTAACTTCCGGCTCTAAAGAAATTGATAACTCTGTTTATGGCAATTATAATGGTGCTTCTACTATCACTATTACTGAAAATGGACGAAAAACAAAGATAAATTCAGCAATCAATTATGTGCGGACTTTAGATACAAATCAGGTAGGCAGGTTCTATATTGTTGCCGGTGGCTCATTGCTCAGTTCTTTTATCAGGCAATATGAAATTGATTATCAAATGGTAAAGGGAGATCATTATACAATTATACAAGACCAACCGGAAAGAAAAAAATGGGATAGTGAATATACCTATTATGTTGGTTTCGGTTTAGGTTTTGATTTTGATATGGGGCAGAATTTTCATTGTACGGTGGAATTGCCTCTCACGATTGACGAGGATAGTGAAATTAGAATGTATATTCCTCAAGCAGGAATTTACTACTTTTTTAAATAATAGCATTTTCAGAGAGAAAATCCTTTTGTTATCCTGCGAAAGCAGGAAGCCAAAGATAAAATAACAGTAAAAAAAGAACATATCATAAATGAGGAAGCCCGAAAGTTACTTTCGGGCTTCTTCTAATTATTTGTAATCCTTATGTTTACCGTATCTTGTAAACACTTAGTCGGCTTTTTTTTATTCGCCGATAATTTTCACCAAAACGCGTTTATCACGCATACCGTCAAATTCACCATAGAATATCTGTTCCCAGGTTCCGAAATCCAATTCACCGTTGGTTACTGCAACAACAACCTCTCTACCCATAATTTGTCTTTTCAAATGAGCATCAGCATTATCTTCAAAACCGTTATGGCGATATTGCGAATAAGGTTTTTCGGGAGCCAGTTTTTCCAACCAGGTCTCAAAATCGCTATGGAGGCCTTTTTCATCATCATTAATAAACACGGAAGATGTTATGTGCATAGAATTTACCAGGCACAAGCCATCTTTTATTCCGCTTTCCCGCAAAACATTTCTCACTTGGGGAGTGATGTTTATAAAGTCCCTGCGTTTAGATGTTGTGAAATGCAGTTCCCGACGATAACTTTTCATGGACAAAGGGGCTGAGAATCAAAATAGGTGGTCATCTCGGTCGGGCTATCAAAAATCAAATCTGCTCCGGCATCCTGAAGGTCTTTTTTATTGCCATATCCCCAAGCAGCGCCAATTGCAATCATTCCAGCGTTTTTTGCGGTTTTAATATCCACAGGGCTATCTCCAACCAAGGCAACATATTGGGGCTTTACAATTAAGCGTTTGGCAAGTTCTAAAGCAACGGTTGGATCCGGTTTTTTGGGTTTATCAGCTTCTTCACCGCTATAAACGCCAAAGGGGTTTTTAGTATGGCGAATCATTGCACCCCGGAAGAAATGGCGAATCATTTTTTTCGTAAAATAATGCGGTTTGTTGGAGAGGATTGCCAGTTTCATTTTGCGGGCTACTGCCAGTTGAATTAAATAGAGAACACCGGGGAAAATATTGGTATTCAGATACCATTGCAGATCATAGTTATCCCAATATTTTTTAGCGACCTTATCAATGATTTCGGGAGTTCTTTTATCTTCCGGTAAAGCCCTTTTTACCAGTTCCGTTTGGCCATCGCCGATAAAGGATTTATATTCCTCTACAGGATGTTCAGGATAGCCAAAGCTTTTTAAGGCAGCATTCATCGCACCTGCGATATCAACTATGCTGTCAATCAATGTGCCATCAAGATCAAAGATGATGGCTTTAATTTGAGGTTTAGCAGTCATTTTACACTTCCTTTTCTTTTATTTTGTTCGTTTAACATTGGTTTTCACTTTTCAGTTCCCCGGCATTCGCAATAAAAATGTGCGGGTAGGGAATAGTGATATGTTCGTGTTCAAATTTATCCTTGAGATTAATCATCAAAGAGTTCTTCAAAGCTAAATAATCCTCTTTGTTTACCCAGACCCCATATAGAATTTTGATGCCCGATTCGTCAAACTTCTCAATAGAGAAAAGTGGAGCTGGTTCTTTCAATGCCAGGGGCTCATTGGCAATGATATCCATAAAGACAGTTTTCACTTTTTCCAGATTATCATTATAGCTTACCGATACATAAATATCCAGTCGTCTAATCGGATAGCGGGTAATATTGATAACTTCCGTCTTAATCATTGTTTCATTGGGAACTCTAATGTAACGGTTGTCGGGCGTTTTAAGCTTGATGGATAGCAGGTCTATGGATTCAATTGTTCCAATATTGGAACTTACCTGAACCACATCTCCTATCTGAAATGGCTTTTCAGAAATGAGAAAAATACCGCTGATTATATTGGAAAAACTGGTTTGGGAAGCAAAACCGATAGCTACGCCAAAAATTCCAGCTGCACCTAAAATTGCAGATAAACGAAAGCCGAATTCGTTTAGCAAAGTGATCAGTAGAATTAAGATAGCTACATAATAGACCGAACGGACAACCAACTGTTCACTTTGAGGCGATAAACGGTCTTTTACTATCCGTTTGGCTATAGACCTTATCAAACGAATAAGAGGAATTCCTATCACCAGAATAAGAATAACCCGAATTATCAAGCTTATCTTTTCCGGTGTTATGAAATCTCCCGTCAGCTTTTCCAAGCTAATAGTCAAGAGCATTTTTCTTCCTTCTCTTAATATAATCGGTGTCTCTAAACAAGATAATCATTTTTATGATTTATCCAAATATAATTTTTCTCTGAAACACATATCTTTAGTTAACTCTTTTGGGTTCAAGTTTCCTGAATAGGATAATCGGCTAATTACTTCCATCTATAATTAAATAACCACCTAATCTATATACCTGTAAAAATTCAGGACTAATAAACCGTTGAAGATTAGTTTTAGCAGATTACCTTCTGCAGCTTACGGTTAATTATTCAAACTGAACCTTAGGAGCTTTTGCAGCGCCTTCTTCTGCCTGGAAAAACTGGAATGGCTTTACGCTGATGATACCGGCAATGAGATTATTCGGGAAAGTAACAATCAGCTGATTGAATTTCTTGGCTTCCTCATTATAGCGCATTCTTTCAGTTCTGATTCTGTTTTCAATACCTTCCAGCTGGGCTTGAAAGGTAAGAAAATTTTGATTGGCTTTCAATTCCGGATAGCGTTCCACCACAACCATCAAACGCGAAAGGGCATCACTTAATCCTGCCTGACTTTGCTGAAATGCCTGAAATGCCTGGGGATTGGTTAATGCTTCAGGAGGCAGATTTAAACTTCCACCGGCTTTTGCACGAGCTTCAGTTACTTGGGTTAAAGTGGATTTTTCAAAATTTGCAGCTCCCTGAACCGTTTCTACCAAATTAGGAATAAGATCATAACGAGTTTGATATACATTTTGCACTTGTGCCCAAGCACTTTCTACATTCACTTTCTCTTTTTGAATGGTATTATAGCGTCCGATAAACCATCCGGCGCAAATTATAATCACCAGGATAATTGCGAGTAAGACAATCAGTCCTTTCTTCATTTTATCTCCAAATTTTATTTTAGTTCCTTTTTTAAGGAATGGTTTATTTTGTCCAGTAATTTTTTTCTCTCCTCCCGGAAGCATTTAAAACACAAAGCATAACGGCATCATTAGGGAAAAAGTAAAAGTGAGAATTCAGAACCGAAAGGAATAATTAATCTAAGGGCAAAATCGGTTTGCAGTAGGTCTTCGCATAGAATATGCATTATAGATGGCGGCTATAATACAGAAAAGATAATTGCACTTAGCTTGTTACAAGTTATATAATCGCAGTTAGTTATCTTGCATAACATAGATTTGCGGGAGTAAATGAATTTAAACTTTAGACCTCAATGTAAAGAAAACTTAACTTTCAGCTTATAAAATCTTAACTAAAGAAGAGTATAATTAAATTAGAGGCGAAAGCCGAAAAAAAGAAAAAAGGAGAACAAAATGAAAAAATCCCATTTTTGCCTGAGCATTGTTTGTTTGGGATTATTGCTTATCCCGTTAGGACTAAACAGCTTAGAAACCAAATTAAGCGGAGAATTTTGGGGTCGTTGGATTGCGGAAATTGCTAAAAGAAAGGATAGCAACGGAAATTACGATGACCAATTAGTTAGTAACTATCTTTCCTTGGAAAGAGGTTATCTGGGTTTGGAAACAAAATTTACGGAACAGATTAAAGGGCGTTTTACGGTTGATATTTTTACTACTGATAAGACCTACGAATATCAGGCATATTCTTTAAGTGACAGCACCCTTACTTCTTCTGCGAAAAGTGGAAGCATTGATGGAGCCGGGCTTAAAATTAAATATGCTTATGTAGATTTTGGCGGCCTTCTTCCTGTTAAAGATATGACCTTAACCGCAGGAATGCAAAAAGTTTATTTCGGTAGTATTTATGACTGGAGTTATACTTTAATTGGTAAAGCGCCGACTGACGAACATAAAGTAGTAAATTCTTCCGATTTAGGCATAACCTTGAATGGTTTTTTCCCTTCCGGTTATGGAGAATATCAGTTAGGAATTTATAATGGAGAGGGTTATAAGAAAGTGGGCGCAAATCTAAAGGAAAATACCGATTTTGCCTATTTGGGCAATTTACGCCTAACTCCAATTACCGGTGTAACAGTTGGTGGTTCATATATGCTTAATACAGTAGGACGCGATAAAAATCTTGATGGAGAAACAGTTAATACTGCTTATGAAAAACAGAAATTAACTGATATTTACACTCGTCTGGCTTATGGTCCCGTAGATTTGACGGGAGAATATATTATCAAAGATGTTGATTTTCCCAATGTAAATGATATTAACAAAACACAAACATATACAGCAACAGGAATTTCCATATTTCCTTGCCTAAATTTGAAAGCATATTTGCCTTATGACCTTCAATTAGTTGGTTATTATGATGTTTGGGATGAATCAGACCGTCTGGAAACGGATAAAGCCAGAAGTAAACTTACTGCTTCCACAATCGGTATAAATTATAATTTTCTTCCCGATGAAACAGACATTCCTGCTATGCAGTTACAGCTGAACTATACCGATAAGAAGTATGACGAAGATAAATCTCATAGTGATTATGCAGACGGGAAAAAGGACTCATCGCAAATCAATTTGCAGCTTAAATGGAAATTTGCTAATACGCTATAAAGAAAAGGAGATAAAAATGAAGACAAATAACTATCTGGTCACCTTAATAATAATGTTACTTGCCACATTTAGTTTAAATGCGACAAAGGGTAATCAAATAACCTGCACCGGTTCTACAACAGTTCTTCCAATTGCTCAAGCGACGGCTGAAGCATTTATGAATTCTCATCCGGATATCAATATTTCTGTGCGGGGAGGAGGTTCAGGAGTAGGAGTTGCTGCCTTACAAAATGGAACTACCGATATCTGTAATTCCAGCCGTCCCTTAAAATCCAAAGAAATTTCGGCAGCTAAAGCAAAGGGAATAAATCCCGTTGCTTACACTATTGCCAATGACGCTATCAGCATTATAGTTCATCAGAGCAATCCCCTTAAGGATATCAGCATTCAGCAGATAAAAGACATTTACACCGGTAAAATCAAGAATTGGAAGGTTTTAGGCGGTCCCAATTTACCGATTGTAGTTATTTCCCGCGATGTTTCTTCCGGAACTTATGAGGTCTTTAATGAAAAAGTTCTGGCAGGTGCAAAAGTAGAAGGCAGTGCTCAATTGCTTGCCTCCAATAATGCCGTTTTAAGTTCAGTTAGTAATACTCCCGGGGCTATCGGTTATGTGGGTTTGGGATATGTGAATGAGAGTGTGAAACTGATTAGCATAAATAAAATCATCCCTTCAGAAGCAACAGTAAAGAATGGCAGTTATATGCTTTCACGAAAACTCTATATGTACACTAACGGCAAAGCAAAAGGGGATGTAGCAAATTACCTTGGGTTCATTCAAAGTGAAAAAGGACAGCAAATAGTTCAAGAACAAGGATTTATCAACATCAAGTAATTGATTAAGAGAACAAGAGGTGAGGGTAGCTATTTTCCCTCACCTGTTGTTAGCAAGGAATAAGAGATGAGTAAATATAAAGAAAAGGCATTTACAACCATTACCTACACTGCAGCGTTATTTACTATTGTAGTTCTTTTTGCTTTAATCTATGGCTTATTCAGAGAAGGGTTACCGTTATTTAAGCAGGTCTCTTTAACCGAATTCATTTTTGGCAGTGGTTGGTATCCGACGAATGCAGAACCGGAATTTGGCGCCTGGACTTTTATTATCGGTTCTTTTTGTGTTACCATCGGAGCTTTGATAATAGGAATCCCCTTGGGTTTGGGCTCTGCCATTTTTATCTCTGAAATAGCGGGAAATCGGTTAAAGGAAATAGTTAAGCCCGTAATTGAACTTTTAGCAGGAATACCTTCTGTAGTTTACGGGCTTTTTGGAATGTCTGCAATAGCGCCTCTAATCAGAAATTGGCTGAATTTAGATACGGGACTGAATATATTTACTGCTTCCGTTATTTTAGGGCTGATGATTGTTCCTATAATTGCCAGTATGAGTGAAGATGCTCTTACAAATGTTCCCAAATCCATTAGGGAAGCGGCTTTAGCTTTGGGTTCCACGAAAATGGAATGTATTTTTCGGGTTATTATTCCCGCAGCGCAAAGAGGGATAGTTGGCAGCATTTTGCTTGGTTTGGGTAGAGCCATTGGAGAAACGATGGTGGTTTTAATGGTAGCTGGAGGCAGTGCTCAAATACCTAAAAGCATTTTTGCTTCAGTAAGACCTTTAACTTCTACAATTGCAGCTGAAATGGGGGAGACGGTTATGGGTAGTTTACATTATCAAGCACTCTATGCTTTGGCGATATTGCTTTTTGTAATCACTTTTGTAATTAACCTGATTACTGAACTTTTTATCGCTAAAAGGGATAAGCAATGAAGAACAGAAAGGTCTTGAATTTTTGCGGAAATGGTTTTCTTAGTATATTGGTAGTGATTACTATTTTGGCTTTATGTATCTTTTTAGTTAGGATATTTTCTTTAGGTGGCAAGGTTTTAAGTTGGGAATTTTTATTTACAGCTCCCCGAAACTGTATGCAGGAAGGAGGTATTTTTCCTGCATTAGCAGGAACTTTTTGGCTTACGGTAATTTCCATTTGCATTGTAATTCCTTTGGGGATTTTAACAGCTATATTTTTAACTAATTATGGTAAACCAAAGTGGCTGTTGAAAGTGGTTCAGATAGCTATTGATACTTTGGCTGGAACTCCTTCCATTATTTTTGGTCTTTTCGGAATGGCTGTTTTCGTAAACCTTCTGGCAATGAATGTTTCGCTAATTTCCGGAGCTTTAACTTTAGCCATTCTGGCATTGCCTTTATTTATCAATTCCTGTATTGAAGCCATTAAAAGTGTTCCTTTTGATTTTTATGAAGCATCTTTAGCTTTGGGAGCCACGAAAAGACAAACTATCACCAAAATTGTTATACCTACAGCATTGCCCAATATTTTAACCGGAATTATCGTTTGTATTGGCAGAGTAGCAGGAGAAACAGCTCCTATTATGTTTACTGCAGCTACTTTTTATACGCGGCGTTTACCTGAGGGCTTAAAAGATGAAGTTATGGCATTACCTTATCATATTTATGCTTTAATGACGGAAGGAACCCGTCCGGAAACACAAGTGCCTATTGCTTACGGGACAGCAGTTGTTTTATTATTGCTGGTTTTAGGTGTTAGCGCTGCGGCAGTAATTATTCGTTCATCCATCAGGAGAAAAAGAAAATGGTAAATAACATTCTATCAACTGAAAATTTAAACTTATGGTTTGGCAGGAACTATGTGCTTAAATATGTTAACCTTAATGTATCAGACAAAAATATTACTGCTGTGATAGGACCTTCCGGCTGCGGGAAATCTACTTTGCTGCGCTGTTTTAACCGGATGAATGATCTTATCCCGGAAACCCATATTGAAGGAAAAGTAAAGCTCTTAGATGATGATATCTATACTTCTAAGATGGATGTAACGGAAATTCGCTCCAGAATTGGAATGGTTTTTCAAAAGCCCAATCCCTTTCCTAAAAGCATTTACAAAAATGTTGCCTATGGATTACAGATTCAAGGTAAATACAATAAAGACGAAATAAATGAGAGAGTTGAACAGGCATTGAAAGCTGCCTGGCTTTGGGATGAAGTTAAAGACCGTTTGCATAGTCCGGCTATGGCTCTTTCCGGAGGGCAGCAACAGCGTTTATGTATTGCCAGAGCTTTGGCAAATAGACCTGAAGTCCTTTTACTGGATGAACCGACTTCCGCTTTAGACCCTCAGTCAACCTCTAAAATTGAAGAACTGTGTTTGGAATTGCAAAAAAGTGTTTGCATTTTAATTGTAACTCATAATATTGCTCAAGCGGGTAGAATTTCCAATTATACTGCCTTTATGTATTTGGGAGAATTAGTGGAATTCGGACCCACGGAAAAAGTTTTTACTGTGCCGCAAGATAAAAGAACCGAATCCTATTTAACAGGTATTTTCGGGTAAATACCCAAAAAGGAGAAAATATGCTTATAGAAAGAATCTCGGAGCTGAAACAATTGCTGATGGCAGAAGCGGGATTGGTGGAAAAAATGATTCTTTTGGCTATGGATGGACTTGCTAATTTTGGAACCGCTTTCAAAGAAGAAGTAAATACTTTTGAAACAAGAGTAAATCAAATTGAAATTGAATTGGACGAGAAATGCTTTACATTGATTGCGTTAAATCAACCGGAAGCAAAAGACCTGCGTCAAATTCTGATGATTTATAGAATAAATAACGATTTGGAACGCCTGGGCGATCAGGCAGTTAATATTGCCGAAAGCGCTGCTCAACTTACAGGAAATCCTGTCTTAAATTCAATTCCGGAACTCTTTTCTATGAAAGAAGCAGCATTAAAAATGCTGAAAGATGCTCTTTATGCTTTTACCAGAGAGGACTATGAACTTTCACGCCAGGTTTGCGATGCCGATAATATCGTTGATGAGTATAATCGTAATATTTACAAGCATCTGGTAAAACTAATCAGGGAAAATCCATTACCAATAGACCTCTATCTCCATATTTTGCGCATAGCTAAAAATCTGGAAAGAATTGGCGACCTCTCTACCAATATAGCAGAAAATACTATTTTTCTCGCGCAAGGAAAGGTTATTAAGCATAACATAGACAAAAAATCTGAATAATTACAGTTAAGCCAAGCTGTCAAAATTGGGTTGCCATATTCCGATTTGCTGACTAAACAAAGAAAAATGACTTATCTTGGTGATAAAATAAGAATTTAACACTTCCTTAATTACTGAAAAATCAGAAGTTGCCCGGTAATTTTCTCAACTGTTTTATTCTAATAGAGGGTTTCAATATTAACATTTCATCATTTAGTTATGTTATGATTTTTTTTAATTTTTATGCAGTAGAAACTTATACTATCCAAACTTCTGAATATTAGCCGTAAGCACAATTTTGTAAGCAATTCCGGTTTGTAACTGCATAAGTTAGATTAAGTCCGTTAGTAATCTTCAGTTTATTTGCTAAGAAAGGATTTTTTTAACTTATTTTCCCTGAACTGTATAATTTTAGGTTGATATTATGCCTTATCCTAATATGTTTATCTATCCTAAACTATTTGCTACTTTAATACAAATTGCATATTGGATGCAAACTCCGCTTTTCGCCCTTACTTCAAAGCGTCAATCAAGTGTTAATCTAACCTTAATCAAGCGTTAATAATTAACGCTTGATTAAGGTATGTTAAACGATAGATTAATGGCTTCAAGCAAGGAAGACATTAGACAAAAATATGGGAATTTTATTAGGAAAGTGATTGTTAAATTTGAAGAATGTAGCACTGCAAAAGTTATAGCGCGTCTCCTGAATTTTTATAAAATAATTAAAGGGCATTGTCCTCAGTTTTATATGCAATAATCTTATTACCTTTAAGAGTAATGTTTTTTTAGGCGGCGGAGGGCTTTTTTCTTGTGCTGATTAACGCGTTCCACACTGATATTTAAAATTTGGGCAATTTCTTTAAGGGTCTTTTTTTCGTTGAATGACAATTCCAAAATGGATTTTTCCAAAGGTGGCAGATCCTGCGTAAATTTTATGCTTAGATTACTTTCTTCCCTATCCGGTGGAGCAAACGGACTTTCTTTTGTGCTAAGATTTGCAGCTTCCGATGTGCCATTCGCTTTTGTAATATTCTCATTAAAGTCCTCTTCTATTGGGGAGGAAGTTTTTTTTAGTGCTTCTATTATTTGTTTTTTTATCCAATAAGTGGCGTAAGTGGTAAATTGAACATCTTTTTCCGGAAGGAAATGTTTACCTGCTTTCAGCAAACCCAAAAGCGATTCCTGTTTCAGGTCTTCCCAATCCAATCCTTTATTCCGATATAGTTTAGCGATGCTGTAGGCAAAATTGTCATAGCGTTCAATTAGTTCATCGGGAGTTAGGTCAATCATTATTATCCAGTTGGTTGGGTTGTGTTAAAGGTAATAAGATACTAAAAATAGTGCCTTTTCCGGGTTCACTTTGGACAGTTATTCTGCCTTTATGTAATTGAACGATGTGTTTTACAATTGCTAAACCCAGTCCAGTTCCGCTTTGGGTTTTATTTCTGGCAGGATCTGCTACATAGAATCGTTCAAAGATACGCGGTAAATGAATATTATCAATGCCCATACCGGTGTCCGAGACCTCAAAATTTGCTTCTTTATCAGCTAATTTACAGCGGATTGTAATTCCTCCTGTAGTAGTGTAACGCAAAGAATTTTGGACTAAATTGATGAATACCTGTTCCAATTTAAAGGGATCACAAACAAGGCGGGGTAAATTATCATCCAGTTCTATTTTGAGATAAAGTCCCTTTTCTTCTACCATCGGGCTGAGGATAAAGGCAATATTAGCAAAAAAGGTGGCTAAGTTAATTACTTGAAGTTCAATGGCATCGGTTCTTTCCAGGCGAATCAGCTGTTCCAAATCGCTAATTAGATGAATTAGGCGCTGAGTGTGATTTTGGATTATTTTTAAGTATCTTGCGTTTGTATCATTAATACTATCTTCCATAGCTTCCGCGAAACCGCTGATAGCAGTTAAGGGGGTTCTCAGTTCGTGAGCCAGATTAACAATAAAATCCTTCTTCATCTGCTCTGCTTGCTTAATTTCATCAATATTTTGAAGAATGAAAATACAGCGTTTTGCCTGGTCATTATGCGAACCGGAAAGCAAATAATTATGACCATCCATAACCACTTCTTTCATCAGCTTGTCTTTGCCACTTCCGCAATCCTTGATAATAGATAGCAAATAGGGGTCTCTGATTACTTCAGTATAGAATACACTATCCTTTTTTCCAATATTACCAAAAAGTTCTTGAAAGGGCTCATTTGCCCATTCCAGTTTGCCTTCTGAACTTTGAGACCACAAAACATCATCAATGGAACTAAGCACTAAACGCAATTCTTCACGGTGGATAGCTAAATGGTAAATTGTTTTGTCCAATATATCCAGCATAGAATTCAGGTCTTTGCTCAAAGCACAAAATTCTTTTGTCTTCAATGCGGGAATGCGTAAAGAGTGGTTTCCCGTCGCAATTTGCTCTGCGGTTTGCGATATTTGCTTAAATTGCTGATGCAGGATGCGAATCATAATCAGCGTAAGTAATGCGGCGAAAAGGAGAGATATTATTAATAAAAGCCAAATTGGGATATGAATTAACAGCAATATCAGCATCAATCCTATCAATATAACAAAGGAGAAAAAAAGCGAAAGAGCTATACTATTCTTCTTCCCTGTCATTTTCTTCCTCACAGAAAAATTGATAACCCACACCTCTGATGTTTCTAATCAAATAAGCATAATCACCCAGTTTTTCTCTTAAATTACGAATGTGAACATCTATGGTGCGCTCAATTACGATCTTATCATTCCCCCAAAGATAATCTAAAATCTGACTGCGGTTATAAACCCATCCGGGTCTTTTAGTAAGCAGCTGCAGGATTTTAAATTCCGTTAAAGTAAGGTCTATCCGCTTTCCTTTAATCCAAACCTCATAATGATTAAAATCTATAATGAAATCTTCGGTAATGGATAACACATTTTTGCCGTTTTCCCACTCACTCCGACGCAAAATTGCTTTAATTCTGGCAATAAGTTCTCTGCTCTCAAAAGGTTTGGTTACATAATCATCGGCTCCGTATTCCAAACCCTTAATTTTATCTTCCAGGTCTGTTCTTGCCGTTAACATCACAATAGGAATTGCGGAGGTTGTTTTATCTTTTTTTATTCGCAAACAAACTTCCATACCGTCTAAATCCGGCAACATCAAATCCAGAATAATAAGGTCAGGATGTTCAATTTTGAGCAAATTGAGCATCGGCAGGGCTGTTTTAAAACCTTTCGTAACAAATCCTGCGCCTTCCAATTTCATTCTGATGAGTTCCAGAATGTCTTTTTCATCCTCAACCACGAATATTTTTTTACCTTTTGCTTCCATATAAAACCTGTAAATAATATAACTGTTTTTGAGCAAGAAAAAACAGCCGGGTTTGGGTTAAATTTTCTTAACAAATCTCTTTAAGCACTGTTTATCCTTACGAGAAGATTTAACAAACCCAAGGAGTTAGGTTAAGATATTTGATACTTGCCAAATAAGCATAAGCAATTATCTTGTTCAATATAGTAAATAAATTGGAAAAAGGAGATTAGGATAATGTCCAAATATTTGATTGTCGGTGGTGTTGCCGGTGGAGCAACAACTGCAGCTCGTTTAAGGCGCTTGGATGAAAAAGCGGAAATTATTATGTTTGAGCGCTATAGCAATATATCCTATGCAAATTGTGGTTTGCCATACTATATTGGGGGCGTAATTAAAGAAAGGGATCGGCTGTTTGTTCAGACGCCTGAAAGCTTTAAAGCTCGACTAAATGTAGATGTTCGCATCAACCAAGAAGTTATTGCTATCAATAGAAAGGAAAAAACGGTTACGGTAAAAAGAGCAGATGGTAGCCAATATAATGAGAATTATGATAAACTGGTTCTATCACCTGGCGCTGAACCTTTAATTCCTCCCCTACCTGGAATATCAGATAGCGCTATTTTTACTCTGCGAAATGTTTCTGATACTGATAAAATTAAGGAATACATTGAAAGCCATAAAGTTCAGCATTGCGTTATTATTGGCGCAGGTTTTATAGGATTGGAAATGGCGGAAAATTTACATAATTTGGGGATGAAAGTAACTTTGGTAGAAATGGCGGAACAGGTTATGACCCCTTTGGATTATGAAATGGCGGCTATTGTCCATCAACACTTAAAAACGAAAGAAGTGGAATTTTACCTTCAAGACGGTGTCTCATCCTTTAGTAGAAATGATGGTAGTTTACAAGTCCATTTACAGAGCGGGCGAACACTAAATGCAGATATGGTATTATTGTCCATTGGAGTTCGTCCTGATAGTAAACTGGCAGAAGCAGCCGGTTTGGAATTAGGAATAAACAAAGGGATAAGAGTAAATTCCTATCTGCAAACCAGTGATCCTGATATTTATGCTTTGGGGGATGCAATAGCATATCCCAATCCGATTACTAAAATGGAGAGCTTAACCTATCTCGCGGGACCTGCCAATAAACAGGCACGCATTGTGGCTGATAATATCGTTAAAGGTAACAGCCGAAAATATAAAGGTAGTATTGGAACTGCCATTGCCAAAGTTTTTGATATTACTGTCGGTTCAACCGGTGTATCGGAAAAAGTTCTGAAAGATGCAGGAATAGATTATATCTCTTCCATTATACATACTTCTTCTCATGCAGGTTACTACCCTGATGCCCTGCCCATAACAATAAAGATTGTTTTTAACCCTAAAGATGGAAAACTGTTGGGTGCACAAATTGTAGGTTTTGACGGCGTAGATAAAAGGACAGATATGTTGGCTCATATATTGAAACATAACGAAACCATCTATGAAATTCAAGAAATTGAACATAGTTATGCTCCTCCTTTTTCCAGCGCCAAGGATGCTGTAAACATTGCCGGAATGGTTGCTGATAATATTATCAACGGATTAGTAAAGATTATTCACTGGGATGATTTGAGTTCCTTGGATAAAAATGATACCGTTATCATTGATGTGCGAACTCCTGATGAAACTGCTTTAGGAACAATAACAGGAAGTATAAACATCCCTTTGGATGATTTACGGCTAAGGTTGAAGGAAATACCTGAAAATAAACAAGTAGTAGTTTTCTGCGGAACCGGCCTGCGTTCTTATTTTGCCGCGCGCATTTTAATGCAAAACGGATTTGAGAATGTTTATAATCTCTCCGGAGGATATCTTACTTATGAATACGCTACTCAGAAACAAAGTAATGAGGATATCTTTGCGGATGATTATATTGGTAAAGACGATGATATCTATAAAGGCAAGGAAGAAAAAATGGATAGAGATATAAAGACAATAACTGCAGATGCTTGCGGTTTACAATGTCCAGGACCAATTATGCGTTTAAAAAACGAAATGGATAAATTGGCGGAAGGCGATATTTTGGAAATTTCTGCCAGCGACCCTGGATTTGCCAAAGATGTGCCTGCCTGGTGCAAAATGACTGGAAACACTCTTTTGGAAGTGAAAACGGAAGGTAAAATAATAATTGCAAGAATTCAAAAAGGGGGTGGCGAAAAAACATCCAAGGGTTTGGAAAATGGAAATAATAAAACCATAATTGTCTTCAGCGATGCTTTGGATAGAGCTTTAGCTGCTTTCGTAATTGCCAACGGAGCTGCTTCAACAGGAAAACAGGTTACGATGTTCTTCACTTTTTGGGGCTTAAATGTTATCAAAAAATCCAATCCCCCAAAACAGCAAAAAGATATGATGGCAAAAATGTTCGGTATTATGCTACCCCGATCTTCTCAAAAACTGAGTTTATCTAAAATCAACTTTGGAGGATTAGGTTCAGTTTTAATGCGAAAAAGAATGAAAGCTAAAAATGTGGACTCCCTGGAATCTATGATGATGCAAGCTAAAAAAGCAGGAGTAAAAATGATTGCTTGCCAAATGAGTATGGATATAATGGGGGTTGAACCAGGTGAATTGATTGAGGGTGTTGAGGTTGGAGGAGTTGCTTCCTACCTTGCGGAAGCGGAACAATCAAATGTAAATCTGTTTATTTGATGGTATAAGGTTTTGTGTTCTTGATATCTTGAGATTAAAGAAAAGATGGAAAAGTGAAATAGTTCCTCTTCTACCTATCAAATAATAGAAGAATTATATGTCCTTAAAAAAGCCCGTTACGCAATAATCGTAACGGGCTTTATGTATATCAGAGAGATTAGGGGTTTTTACACTATACCTTGGTCACACATTGCATTGGCAACTTTCAAGAAGCCGGCAATATTGGCACCTTTAACATAATTAACATAACCATCTGCTTCTTTACCGCTTTCCACACAGGCATTATGGATATTTTGCATAATTCCGTGAAGTTTTTGATCCACTTCTTCTCTGCTCCAATTAAGACGCATTGAATTTTGAGTCATTTCCAGTCCGCTGGTAGCTACTCCACCTGCATTTGCCGCTTTACCCGGGGCATACAAAATTTTCGCTTTCTGGAAAATTTCCACTGCTTCAGGGGTACAAGGCATATTGGCAGCTTCCGTAACACACATCACACCATTTGCTACTAATGTTTTAGCATCATTAGCATCAAGTTCGTTTTGGATTGCACAGGGGATAGCAACATCAACTTTTACTTCCCAAGGTCTTCTATTGGCAAAAAACTTGGCATTGGGATATACATCAACATAGTCCTTTACCCGATCGTTATTTGAAGCGCGCAGCTCAAGCATATAATCAATTTTATCATCGCTGATACCTTCTTCATCTAAAATATAACCATCCGGACCGGAAATAGTAACTACTTTTCCACCCAAGTGATTTACTTTTTGGGCAGCGCCCCAGGCAACATTGCCAAAACCGGAAAGGGCAACTCTCTTTCCTTTAATTGTTTCACCCTTGGTTTTTAGCATTTCTTCAGTGAAATAAACAACTCCATAACCCGTTGCTTCAGGACGGACTAAACTTCCACCCCAATTAAGACCTTTACCTGTGAGCACACCGGTAAATTCGTTCCGGAGTTTCTTATACATTCCAAAAAGATAACCAATTTCACGAGCTCCAACACCAATATCTCCAGCCGGAACATCTGTATTGGGACCGATGTGACGAAAGAGTTCTGTCATAAAGGACTGGCAGAAACGCATAATTTCGGCATCACTTTTTCCGCGGGCGTCAAAATCACTGCCACCTTTACCTCCACCCATAGGAAGCGTAGTTAAGCTATTTTTAAAGATTTGTTCAAAACCCAGAAATTTCATAATTGAAAGATTCACACTGGGGTGAAAACGCAATCCACCTTTATAGGGTCCGATTGCACTGTTAAATTGAACACGGAAACCACGATTTACTTGCACTTCGCCTTTGTCATCAACCCAAGGGACGCGGAAAATTATTGCGCGCTCGGGCTCTACAATACGCTCCAGGATATTTGCTTTTACGAAACGAGGGTTGTTGATATAAACATCCCAAACTGTTTCTACAACTTCTTTAACTGCCTGTAAGAATTCAGGTTCTCCTGAATTTCGGGCTTCCACTTTTGCCATAAAATCATTGATGGTCATGGGTACCTCCATATATATTATTGTTTTTTTTAACCTTAAAATAATTCTCTCAATTTATGTCAAGCAGGAAGATGGAAAAGGTTAACAGGTGAACGGGTTAACAGGTTAACGGGTTAACAGGTTAACGAGTGAAAGAGGGAGATACATATCGTTGCAAACCTTGAAATGGGTAATCGGAGATAGATAACGCTCTGATTCTTGCATTATTTTTTCTTGCGGAGGAACAGTGTCCTGCGACTACTCAAATCAAATCTCTCTTACCTCTAAAATTTTGGTCATCCAAGAGCTATTTATCTTCCAGAAGTCCTTGAAATGGGTAATCGGAGATAGCTGAAGCTATGATTCTTGCATTATTTTTTCTTGCGGAGGAACAGCTTCCTCGATGCTTAATATGATTCCGCTTAGCTCTAAAATTTTGGTCATCCCAGAGCTATTTATTTTCCAGAAGCTTAGGAACTTGAACAAGTAATTTTTAAAAGCGTCATCAGTGGAAGCATCCAAGAGCTATTTATCTTCCAGCAATTTAGGAACTTTGGGTGCGCGCAAACGATGAGCTACAGGAAAACCTGAACCAAGCAGCGGTCTAACATAATATTTAAAATCATCCGTAACCCCATTACCTGCTTCATTAATAAAGTCGTCCGGCATAATTCTGGTTTTTCCTGCAATATCTGAAAGATTTTCCAGCTGGTAATTCACAGAGTAAAAACCGGTTCTTTGAATGGAAATGGAACCATCCATATTATACCAGATAGCATAATGAGCGGCTCTTTCACCAACTTCGCGGGCTTCGCGTTGATCTACATCGCTAACGCAACCGATAAAAGACCTTTGTAAATAGCCAAAAGTATCGCTGCGCACTCTTTTGATTTTAAGTTTGGTGCGAACAAGCTCACATAGTAAATCGCCCAGAACTCCTGTTCCAGAGAGCTGAACATTGCCATGGGCATCTTTTTCCTGATTACCTGAAAGTTTGGTTACGATAGGCACTCCCTTTTCATCTGTAATACCTTCGGAAACAGCTATTACACATCTTCCGTAAAGATCATAAATGCGTTTCACATCGTTTAAGAAATCTTCCCGGTGAAAAGGTTTTTCAGGTAAATAAATTAGATGCGGTCCGTCATCAGGATATTTTTGTGCCATCACGGAAGCAGCCGTTAAAAAACCGGCATTACGACCCATAACCACACCAATATAAACACCGGGCAATGCACGATTATCCAAATTGACACCGGTAAAAGCACTGGCAACAAATCTTGCGGCAGAACCAAATCCTGGAGTATGGTCATTTAAAACCAAATCGTTATCAATGGTTTTAGGAATATGGATAGCCCGAAATTCATAGTCAGCTTTAGTTGCCTGCTCATTTACAATGTGAACGGTATCAGCGGAATCATTGCCTCCAATATAGAAAAAATATCTGGCATCATGCGCTTTGAGCACTTTAAAAATTTCCATACAATACTTTTCGTCAGGTTTATCCCTGGTAGAAAGTAATGCGGAAGAAGGTGTATCTGCCACCTGTTCCAAATTGTGAGTGGTTTCCTGAGTTAAATCTACAAAGTCCTCGTTAACAATTCCCTGCACACCATAAAGAGCTCCATAAACACGGGTAACCTGAGTAAACTTTCTGGCTTCCAGGGTAACTCCTACCAGCGATTGATTAATTACGGCAGTAGGACCTCCGCCTTGAGCTATAACAACTTTCCCTTCCAGCTTCATCTTAAATACCTCCATTACTAAATAACATAATAAATCAACTAAAATAGAGGGCTGTTAATCTGTCCAGCAGAAAATACTTGCTTAAAAAGGGAGCTTAGGAAAACTGGCAAAGGAATAGAATAGTATGAAATTTCGTGAGGATAGATGAGTTACATTGTTTTAGCAAGAAAATACCGACCCCAAAACTTTAAGGAAGTTTACGCTCAAGAGCATATAACCGAAATCCTGCAAAGTGCTATTGCTACAAATAGAATAGCGCATGCATATTTATTTACAGGACCCCGCGGCGTAGGGAAGACCTCTCTGGCAAGAATTTTAGCGAAAAGTTTGAACTGTGTGAACGGACCAACAACTACCCCTTGTAATGTATGTTCCAATTGTTTGGAAATAACTGCAGGGACTTCACCTGATGTGATAGAAATAGATGGTGCTTCCAATACGGGAGTAGATGACATTCGTGAATTACAACGAGAACTTCTTTATCCTGCAAGTGGCTCAAAATATAAGATATACATCATTGATGAAGTGCACATGCTTTCCAAAAGTGCCTTTAATGCGTTATTAAAGACCCTGGAAGAACCACCGGATAATGTTATCTTCATTTTTGCTACAACAGAGCCCCAAAAGGTTTTGCCAACTATTATTTCCCGCTGTCAGCGATATGATTTTAAACGCATTCCCATTAATTCCATAGTGCAGCGTTTGCAGGAAATAAGCACTTGGGAAGGAATAAAAATTGATTCTGAATCGCTGTATTTAATAGCCCGTAAAGCGGATGGCGGGATGCGGGATGCCCTTTCCCTGATGGATCAGGCAATCTCTTATTGTTTGGATAATATAACGATAGATAAAGTCCGCCAGATTTTTGGTCTTATACCTAATCAGATATATCAGCGTTTTCTCTCCTTAATTTACGAAAAAAACGCCCAGTCGCTGATCAATGAATTACACTTGATTTTTGAACAGGGAATTGACTTGCAGGAATTTATCTCAGGTATGCAGGATTTTGTCCGGATCATTATTTTACGCAAATTACAGGTGCAAATTAAAGATATTAATCCCGATGAACAAAAAATGTTTGATGAGCTATCAGAACTCTTCGGGCAAAATAAACTGATGTATATTCTATCCTATCTTATTGCCTGTAAAACAGATTTGCGAAGCAGTAACAATCCCTATTTAATTTTAGAAGCTCTGATGATTAAACTTTGTAAACTGGATGAAATGGAAAATATTACTGCTCTGCTGGGTAAGATTAATTTGAATACTTTTGCTCAACCTGGACCAAGCGCTCCTCCAACAACCGCCAAATCAATTCAAAGCAGTTATCCAACGGTTTCTTCGGAAGTTCCTTTGCACGAAGAAGCTACTGTTGCTAAAATGCAATTTAACCAGGAAAATCTGGAACAGCTTTGGCAGCGAATTATTACCCGGGCTAAAAAGATCAGTCAAATGTGCGCTCTGGCAATGGAAGCAACTAAAGCCAGAAAAGCAGAAGGCAGAAAGCTATATTTAACCTTGGAAAGTAATACTAATTATCGCTGTTTGAAAAACAACCAGGCAGCCCTGGAAAATTCAATTTCCGAATTATTTGAGGAACCGATTGTTCTTTCTTTGCAGCTGCAGGAAATAGAGCCCCCAACCAAAGTGAATATTCAGCATAAGACCCTGGAAGATATAAAACAGGAAAATCCCGATCTTGCCAAATTTATAGACCTCACCGATTCCGTGCTGGTTAGAAGTCAATGAAGAAATGCTTTCCTTTTCTTACAATGCTGTATTCGTTATTTCTGCTGTGGCTGAAACACGGTGTAAATAAAATTATTGCTGAAGACAGAGGAAAAGCAATTCCTGAGGACTTTCAAGAGATATCCATTATCATTGCCGCCAGAAATGAATTAAGAAATCTTCCCTCGCTGCTCAATTCACTTTCTCAATTGGATTACCCGGCTGAGAAATATGAAATTATCATCGTTAATGACCATAGCGATGATGGGAGTAACGACCTCTTAGCCAAGCAAAAGATTCTATCTAACCTGAAGGTGATAAATTTCTATAGTGAGACCCCACCCTTAAAAGGAAAAAAAGCTGCCCTGCAACAAGGTATAGAAGCCGCTGAGTATGATATCCTGGCATTTACCGATGCCGATTGTATTCTACCTGTTTCCTGGCTGCGCGAAATTAACCGTTCTTTTACTAAAGACACGGATTACCTGCTTTCCTATTCGGTCTTGAAAAAAGAATCGGACAGCAGCATTTTCCGTCCGGTAAATTTTGAGCGCAGCATTTATTATGCTCTGGCTGCCGCTGGTTTATATTATAAAATTCCTTTTACCAGCAGCGCCTGTAATATGGTTTACCGTAAGAAAACCTTTTTTGAGAGTGGTGGTTTTACGGGAATTGGGCATTTGCTTTCGGGAGATGATGATTTACTTTTAATGAAGATGATGCCCCGGATTAGAAAAGCTGCATACAATCCGGAAAAGGGAATGCAAGTTATATCCATAGAAGGAACGGACAGCAAAAAACATCACCAAACAAATATCCGCAGAGCTTCCAAATTCCAATATTACCCCTGGTGGCTGAAAGGGCTTTGCCTGTTTATCTTTTGCTATTTTTGCCTGTTTTATCTTGCTTTGGGGCAAGGAATAAGAAAAAAATCCTCGCCTGCCCTGAAGTTTTCTCTGCTGCTGAAAACAACAGCCGAATTTGCTTTTTCACAAAGTCATTTAAAACAAATTGGAAGAAGCAAACTCGGCTTTTTGTATCCTGTGCAAATTCTGCTTTTTCCCGCTCAGTTTATTTATTATGCTTTGCGGGGAACTACAGGAAACTACACTTGGAAATAGTTACATTTCAATTAACTTAGCTTGGACAAACTTCAGCGCATTCAGTTCGCCAAGCATATTATCCAAAATGTTCTGCTCGCCTTGAACTTCCAAAACAACTAAACCATCATTGGCACAGAACTCATTGGATACCTCGTGTAAGCCCAAACGGACGCGAATATTGCATCCATACTTTGTTAAAATCTCCTGAACTTTGGTAGCTTCAGTGCTACGCTGATCAACTTTTACAAGCACAACCTTGTAAACCATAATATCCTCCTGTTATTTTTTCTTGCTGAGCTTAGCCCAGCTGTCTCTTAAATCCACAATACGATTAAATACTAATGCTTCCGGCTTACTGTCATCATCGGTATTGAAATAGCCAATCCTTAAGAACTGATAGCGATCACCTGTCTTGGCATTCTGCAAGTTCTCTTCCGCTAAACAGTTTTGTTTCCTAATCAAAGAATTGGGATTCAAATAATCCTGATAGGTCTTTCCTGCTTCCATATCACTCATATCGGCTAAAGTAAACAGACGGTCATATAAACGCAATTCTACAGGTATAGCGCTCTCTGCACAAACCCAATGTAAAGTGCCTTTCACTTTGCGTCCATCTGCAGTCCAACCCCCGCGTGATTTTTCATCGTAAGTGCAAAGTAATTCTATAATTTCACCCTGTTCATTTTTGATTACTTCATTGCAGGTGATATAATAAGCATATTTTAAGCGAACTTCTTTGCCTAAAGCAAGACGAAACCAACCCTTAGCAGGATTTTCGCTGAAATCATCTTTTTCTATAAACAGATTGCGGGAAAACATTATTTTCCGTGTTCCGGAAGAAGGGTCTTCGGGATTATTTTCGGCATCAAAATCCTCAATTTTCCCTTCCGGGTAATTGGTAATGGTTAATTTAAGAGGATTTACTACAGCCATTCTGCGCGGCGCTTTTTTATTTAAATCTTCACGCACGCAAAACATCAGCAAGTCGTCATCAACTAAAGAATTAGCTTTGGAAACGCCAATCCGATCTGAAAAGTCCTTAATAGCTTCCGGAGTGAAACCTCTTCTGCGCATTCCGGCAATTGTAGGCATTCTGGGATCGTCCCAACCGCTTACTAAATTGTTAGTTACCAATTCCAGCAAAAGGCGCTTACTCATTATTGTATAGGCAAGATTAAGACGCGCAAATTCAATTTGTTGAGGGTGACAGGGCACAGGTAATTGATCTAAGAACCAGTCATATAATGGCCTGTGATCTTCAAATTCCAAAGTGCAAAGGGAATGGGTAATTCCTTCCAAGGCATCGGAAACGCAATGAGTATAATCATACATCGGATAAATTTGCCAGACATCACCTGTTCTATGATGACGGGTCTTCTTAATTCTATATATAACGGGATCACGCATATTCAAATTGGGCGAAGCCATATCTATTTTAGCTCTCAAGGTTTTGCTGCCTGCCGGATATTCACCTGCCTTCATTTTTCGGAACAGCTCAAGGTTTTCTTCAATGCTGCGATTTCTGTAGGGACTGTCTTTTCCGGGAATCGTTAATGTGCCTCTATATTCTTTCAGCTCTTCCAAAGAGAGATCGCAAACAAATGCTTTTCCGGCTTTAATTAAATACTCGGCATATTCATAGAGCTTATCAAAATAGTCCGAAGCATAATACAAATGCTCACCCCAATCAAAACCAAGCCAACGAACATCATTCATAATGGAATGGACATATTCCACATCTTCTTTCACTGGATTGCTGTCATCAAAACGCAAATTACAACGACCTTGATAATCCCTTGCCAAACCGAAATTCAAGCATATTGATTTAGCGTGTCCAATATGCAAATAACCATTTGGCTCAGGAGGAAAACGTGTTATAATACTTTTATGCTTTCCGTTTGCCAAATCCCTGTCTATTATAGAACGAATGAAATTGGAAGCTGTTATCTTCTCTTCATTATCTATCTTGCTATTTTCCTTTGTATCCATATTCAATCCTTTTCTTTATCTACATTTATTCAATTTCTGATAGCTTGTTTTCTTGTCAAGTTCAATGAAATATTCTATAGGATAACCTGGATTTCGCAGCTCGGACAATGATCCGGATTTTGCTAATTCAAACAGAGATGCATTGAGTTTGAACAGTTCTGGTATGAAAATAATAATCGGGATTTATGTATTGGAGTTTTGTAATAATCTTAAGCTAATGCTCTGTCCAATTCTTAATGGTGAAAGGGGCTATTATACTTGCCGGCTTGCTACGAAAATTATTCCCTTGTTTCACTTTTTTTTGCTTTAAGCTCTATTTCACAAGACCTTTTATCAACCATAGTTTAGCGGTTTTATTGATAACTTCCGTAAGGTCTAATGCGTTATCGGGGTTATCAGATAAAACGAGGAGACCATGTTTTTCCCAAATCAGCGCTTGTTTATCTTGTATAAATTTATAGCTGAGATCAGCAAGTTTGGAACTTCCGGCAGGAGCATAATCCGCTACGGCTATTCCTTTGGGCAGAAATAATTTAATTTCCGGTAAGATAGCAAACAGATATTGATTCAAACGCTGAGAATTTGTTTTACAATCCTGAAAAGAAGAAGTATCGGAAAAAGCGATAACCTCTGTTGGATGCGTATGCAGGATACAGGATAAATTATTGTTTTTGTTTATATTATGCAACTTAAGATGACAGAGCCATTCGGAAGTGGGCTTGGCATCTTCAGGAAAGTAATACTCTTTATTACCTTCACCGATTATCATTAAACAGTTTTCCGGCTCGTCAATCATATCCCGAAAACGACTTCCGGTTCTGGAAACCAGGAACCATTCCCTGCAGGGATACAAATTATCCATACCAATTTGATTGATAAATGGTTTCACCAGATCTGTGATACGAAGAGAAATATTACCCGCATTAGCTTCAGCCCAACCTTGTTGATGGATAACTTTAGCGACCTTGCTAATCCTTAGAATCAGGTCTCTAAAAGGGAACACATTGTTATAGACATCTCCGAAGAGAAATTCTGAATTATTGATTTCCATTGTTTGTCCTGTTATTTTTATTTATGTGCATTCCTGTTTTCGCTGGAATAACAATTACGAACGAAGTATCCATCTTGCCATCTCGCTATTTCGCCATCTTGCTATTTCGCCATCTCGCTATTTCGCCATCTCGCCATTTCGCTATCTCGCCATCTTGCCATCTCACCATCTCACTATCTCGCCATTTCGCCATCTCGCCATCTCGCCATCTCGCCATCTCGCCATCTCGCTATTTCGCCATCTTGCCATCTCGCCATCTCGCTATCTAATTATATGCAGCCAATCCTTCAGCAGAAATTCCAGCCGCCCAATCAGTAAAGAAATACGCGCCATAACCGTATAACCAAAAGAAGCTCCAAAACTAATCATTAAAAACCAAATTCCCAGTTTGGAAGGAACTGCTCTGATGCCTTCCTGCTTTTTGCTGAAATAAAAGAAATAGACACCACAGATGGTTCCAACAATTAAAAGTATATTACCTATTACCGTTATTACACTATCGGAGGCAAAAGGATTAATCATAGTAGCGCTGATTTGTCCTAAAAGGTCAGTTTTAGCATAGCGAACCATATTAATTCCCGCAGAAGTACCAATCATTATAGCAATCGGATATCTGCTAAGCCATTGAGCTTTTGGAATTAAGCGCAGCAGCATCATCAAACCCAAAGCTGTGGGAATAAGCAAAATCAGGTTTCCCCTGAAATCTGTAAAAAGTTTATTAAACAGATTGGGAACCATAACACTGTAATATATATAAACCAGCCAGTAAGCAGCGGAAAGACCAACGAAAATCTGTTCGGAAAGTTTATAAAAAGGATTATCTTTATAGAGGAAGCTAAAGATACTTAAAGTGAAAAATACCGAGAGCCAAAGTCCGAAAGTAGCCATAAATCCGCTCATTGTTCACTCCTTTTTTTGCTGTAGAAAGCTTTTATATTACCAATGATAATAAAAACCAGGATTAAAATATGAGCAATGGATTGAGCATCCATTTTGATGGTAGCACTGCCGATTTTATTGATTAGGGTTTCATATTCCGAGGCAGCTTTTAGTCCACCAAGCAAACCGTAGAGCTGTTTTTGGCTATTTACATAAGGTAATAAACCTGGGGCACTAACTGCCGTAGTTCCACCTGTAACAGGTATTTTTAAAGGATCGGAAGCTGCCATCACCCATTCTTTAATACCGGGTGTTCCACTGGAAAGGGAACAAATATAGCCAACATCTTTCAGGGTTTTCACCTTTTTCAGCATAGGAATATCTTTATATTTAATGCCTCTTTGATCGGAAGGAAAAACCTCCGGCATTGATTTTCCCATTGCCTGGATAGCAACAATGCCGGCAACTTTGTAGCCCAGATTAACATAATCTACACCATACTTTTTCTGAGGGTATTTTTTCAGGGCTACGGTAAATGCCTGATCTGCCATTTGGACACCTTGAGGCCAGAGAGCCATAGCGATAATTTTTTGATTGCGGGAAAAAGAATGTTCCAGCATCGCTTCTGCCATTGGCTGAATTTCCGTTATCGTAGAAGGATCGTAATCAAAAGAAAAGACCACAACGGAAGAATCAGGAGTGTTTTCTACCAAGTCCCAAGCCATTTTTGTATAGCTGGAGACCTCAGTTTTCCAGCCAATAGGAAAAATTAAAGGCAGGGCAACAGCGATTAACAAAACCAGATAGATAATTCTGCGTTCGGTCTGAGAGTTTTTGTTGGCGCTCATTTTTCACCTCCGAGATAAGACCTTTCAATGCCAAGAATAATTCTTAAGCTACTGCCGATAATTCCTAAAGCGGCACTAATTAAAATAGCTCTCTGAGCTGCAGAATTAGGGAATTGCATTATAAAATCGCTCAAATTGGGCAGGTGTAAAAATTTCAGTCCTTCCGGAAGCCAGGAAGTTAGCATTCCTCCAAAGCTTGTTCTTCCTAACATCACTATCACGGCTGTAATCATCAACAGGTTGGATTCAAAACTACGAATAATAAAAGCACGATAGGCAGCTGAAGCAATAAAAAATGCCAGCAGAGAAAACATTGTTGCCGATAGCGGCATAAAAGCATTTTCAAACAGGTAATCAAAGGGTTTCATTCCCATTTTTAATTGAATTGTTTCACCGTGACCTAAAATTCCGGTATATTCTTTTGTTCCCCAAAGCAATCCTACTATCAGCATAATTGTAAAACTAATTAAACCTGCCAGGTAAAAGGGCCAGTCGGGATTCTTATTCTTGATTTTTTTAATGTTTGACTGAAACAAACTAATCTGTCCCAAGAGAATGGCAAAACCGGAAATAATTATAAACCAATCCTGTAAAGTAGTGATTAGCATATTGAAAGGACGGTGGGGAATAAATTCTGAAATAACTACCAGAATTCCACAAACGAAGGCGAAAAATAGCGGAACTTTATACTTCATTGTGCCCCCTCAAAAAATGTTTTGAACCATTGCCAACCTGCCATTTCTGTTATCACCCCGGCAATAATAAGGATAATTACCAGAAGTTTTCCAAAATCATGTCCTTTTAGTGAACCCAATTGTTGTGGATCCCGCGAAAGATAAGCAGAAGCAGCAAAAAGTTCTTCACCAATCAAAGTGTAATCACAGGAAACGACAAAAAAGGGTAATTGGCTTGCCTGAGCGGTTCCAGCTGTCTGAATTGCACCCGTGCTAAAACCGGTTTCCGCTAAAATTAAGGACTCGGCATAAAAACTACCCAGGAAAAAATTAGCTGCAGGTTGTTCGCGAACCATAATTCCATCAATTCCGGCAACATAACCAAATTGGTCATCCGTTAAGTAAAATATTCTATCCTGATTGTAAGCATCAGGTTTTCCAGCTTTGATATATGCTTCTTTAACCACTTCTCTGGCAGCGGAAAAAACCATTGAAAATCGGCAGGGAACAATTATTTCAGTATCATATTCCGCTGCTTTTTGAGCCAGATGGCTTAGAATAGTTAAACTGGATATGGTTTGAATATCATCCAAATCACTAATTCCGGGAACAAAAAGAATGGGCTTTCCTTTTTCCGTTGCTCTGCCAATGGAATCCTCAATGCAATCCAAACCGCTAATTCGGCGAATATAATAGTCCTTGCCTTTACGGGCACTTTGCACATAATATATAATGGCAAAAGAAACAGCAAGCAGAATTAACAGGTAGGAAAGTTTATGCAAATAGAACCATTGTTCTTTGGGTTGGGCAACCGCCATAAAAAACATACTGTCCCCCAAAGCTGGACGGGGAATCAGTAAACGATATCTATAATTTTTATCGGGGTCAAGTTCGTTTTGCGGAAAGGAAAGTTTAATTCCGTTACCCGTATAGATAGTTTTCCAAGTTCCGTCATCAAGGGCTTTTTGCAGGTAAACAGTATCGGCAGCAACATTGGCTTTAATGGTAAGTGCAGTGCCATCATCCCAGGGAACATCTTCAATCCAAAAGTAATTTGACCTACCAAAAAGCATAACCGAAAATATCAGAATACCCGCTAAGAGCAATATTTTTTTCATAGTAGTCCTTTAGTAATATCTTTTTTAGCTGAATGGCTTCAGGTTATTCCTGCCTCAGCAGCAAGCCAAACAAAATTTACCATCATAACTGCTTATTCAAAATAGAACCTCTATCATTAAATAAAGGTCGGGAAAAGAAAGGTTTTCTTTTTCTTTCACCTGTTTTTGTCCCAACCTTTTGTCAGCAACACCTTTTAAGAGGTTACTTCTTAAAGGTCTCTTTTATTTGATTGGTAAGCGAAATTATCTGATCAAGCTGTTCGGGAGTATAGGTTTGATCTTTATCGGCATCAATAACAGCTTTCAATTGTTCCACCAAACCTAATGCCTCTTGAAATTCGGGTTGGCTGGTAATGCGTTCCGTTTTAATATTTTTTAAATTATTTACCAAGCTGTTGAAGGTGCCTTTCTGATATAATGCTTTGGTTTGTTCCGCAGAGTAATTTTGTTTAATTAACCAGGCAACGCGATTGGCAGCTTCAACCCAACCTCCAAACAACATCAAAGTATAGTTATCAAAACTTTCCATTTCCCAAAGCTTATCTTCCACTTTCTTTTTATGAGTATCCAAGGCGGTTTCCAAATCTGCCCACTGTTCTTTCTCAATCAATTTTTTCAGTTCAGCACTCATCTGATTTACTTCGTTTTCTAAACCCAAAAGAGAAGTTAAATCCATCATTTGAGAAGAAATTTTGCTAAGGCGCTTTTTATTGTGACCCTTGGCAGCTATTGTGGCATCAGCTGTAAGCAATCCCAAAGAAAAAGCATTGCGCATTTCTTCCTGCTTGGTTTTATATAAATCGGCAGGAACGGCAGCAGAAAAATCTTTTGCCTGCAATTTGTCTAAAACCCTAAAGACCTCCTTAAAAGATGGCAGGGGTGCATATTCAGTAATAGCGGCGGCAGTTGCCTGACTGGGCATTTTATTTTCTTTCTTTTTACAGCCAGTCAGACCCATCACTATGATGACGGCAAGAATTAACCAGACAGTTTTTTTCATTGTTTACTCCTTATATTTAACTCATCGCTGTTCAATAAGTTATATTTAGATACAAAGACAATAATTCACGCTTTTTCTTATGTTGGTAAGTATAAAGAACTGTCAAGCAAAAAAGCGACCCCTATTTTTTACCCTGTTTAATTTTTGTTTTTACTCTAAACCGAGCTTCAGCTTTTACAGTATCGGACAATAATTAAATTTCCTGTTGCTTCTGCATATAGTTGCAACCATAAAAAGAATCGGTTTAGAGTCAAAACAAAAAGCAAGCGGCGGGAGGTTTTGACTTACAATTTTCACCTGCCTTCAATGAAACCACATTTTCATATCTTTTGTTCACTTACAACCGCTCTACAACTGGTTACCAGCTTGTTTTGACTTACAATTTTCACCTGCCTTCAATGTAACCACATCCCACACTTTTAGTTCACTTACAATCGCTTTATAGCTGGTCTGAAATCTGAAAGATTGTGAGTTAAAACAAGAACCTGCACGCTTACAACCGAACTATCAATTCCCCAATATTTACACGGTATAGAATATCAACGCCAAAAAGCGAAAAAAACTATCAACAACAATTATTTTTTCCCATCCCCAAAATAGTTGTTTAACAATTCCCGTTTTTTTGCGTTATGCGGCTAATGAGATTCCCGTATCGTTCCCATATCGTGATACGAGAACGATACGGGAGTCATATCGGAATGTTATAGGGAAAATTCCAGGTTCTCTTAGGGAATGATATTTAGCTTGCTATGTATTGAGATAGCAGATGACTTCGGTTGATATAAAACAATTAAGAAATATTAAGCTCTTCCCCCGGCTTCAATGCCGAGCCCTGATATCCGTTAGCAGCAATTTTATCAATAAATACCTGGGGATTGGCTTGAATTAAAGCAAAAGTATTATAGTGGATGGGAATAGTTAATTTTGGTTGAATCATACTAACCGCCCGAACAGCATCCTCAATATCCATTGTAAAATTACCCCCGATGGGAATTAAGAGAACATCAATGGGATCAATTTCTCCAATTAACTTCATATCTCCAAAAATACCTGTATCACCACAGTGATAAATAGTTTTATTATCAACTGTGAAAACAGCTCCAGCAGCAGGTCCTGCATAAGCTCCATCGGATGTGGAAGAACTATGCAATGCGGGAACTAATTTAACTTTGCCAAAATCAAAGCTAAAGCTACCGCCAATTTGCAAAGAATGCGTCTTGAAGCCCTTTCGGGAAATATAGGAAGCAAGTTCTGCGATACAGATAATAGTAGTTTTTCGCTTATCAGCAATAGTTAATGTATCGCCAAAATGATCTGAATGAGCATGCGTAAGAATGATGTAATCCGCTGTTAACTGATTAGCTTTAACCGATGTTAATGGGTTACCGGTTATAAATGGATCAACCAGGATAGTGCGATGTTGGCTATCCTGGAAGAAAAATCCGGAATGACCAAGATATTGCAATTTCATTTTTAACCTCCTATTTTGCTTAGGTATAAGATATAATAATTCATTTTTGCACCATTAGCAACAGCAAAATGCAGGTATCAGCTTTAGCTGAGTAGTAAAAATGAAAGAGGTAAATGGAGATATCAAAAATCTCCTTACCCTCCAAACCTCTCGACCTCTCTACTTCTCGACCTCTCGCCTTCTCGACCCCTCGCCCTCTTGACTTCTCGACCCCTTTTTACTTTTCCCTTGACTTAATTCCAATATCTATATTTAATGAAATAAAGAGAAAAAGATTAAGGAATAAATGAATGACCTTACAAGATATTGTTGAACTGCTGGAAGCGGAAGTTCTGTATGAAGGTGCTGATTTAAGCAAAGAAGTTCCCTGCGCCTTTTCATCAGATCTGATTTCCGATATATTGATGTGTACAAAAGAATCAACCTTACTTTTAACCGGGTTAACTAATAACCAGGTGATTCGTCTTGCCGATATGATAGATTTGATAGGAATTGTTTTTGTGCGAGGGAAAAAACCGATGCAAGATGTTATTGAAATGGGAAAGGAACGTGGCTTGCCAATGATTGCTACCAATATGACATTATATCGTTCCAGCGGGATTTTATATAATGCAGGACTCCGCAGCTGCAGAATTTGAAATGGCGGAATATTGGTATATCAAACCAGGTTTGGAAGAACAGGTTAAGGATTTTTTTGCTCAAAAAAAAGAGCCGGAAGTTGTTTTACAGCTTGATATACCGGAAAAAGATTTTAACATAGCAGGAAAGGGCTCTTCAGAACTGAAAAATTTGCTGAAGCGCTTAGGAGTAAATTCCGAAGTTTTAAGACGCATCGCCGTTGCCTCTTATGAAGCTGAAATCAATGTTGCCGCTCATTCCAGAGGCGGAAAAATGTGCAGTAATGTATATGATAATCTCATTTATATGCAATTCAGGGATAACGGACCCGGGATTGATGATATTGAACAGGCAATGATACCTGGTTTTTCTACAGCAGATGATTTAGTGCGGGAATTGGGTTTTGGTGCTGGTTTGGGATTGCCCAATATCCAGAAAAACAGTGATGCCTTGCATATAACTTCTGCGTTAGGTAATTCCACCTTGGTGGAAATAATAATATGTTTCACCTAATAGATTAGCTATGACTGAGACAACCTATTTTCATGCTCTAAGAATTTTGGAAGATAACTGTACCGGCTGCACTGCCTGTGTAAGAGTTTGTCCAACTGAAGCTATCAGGGTTAGAGATCATAAAGCCAATATTGATCCTTACCGTTGTATTGATTGCGGCAATTGTGTAAATGTTTGTCGCTTTCATGCTATAATCCCCGTTAGCGATCCCTTAGAAATAATCCATAAATTTAAGTATAAGCTGGCAATAATTTCCACTTCCTTTTTTGGACAATTTACTGAAGATATCAGCTATGAAGTTGCAAAACAGGCAGTTTTAGACCTGGGTTTTGATCAAGTAGCAGAAGAGGCAGCGGTTACTGATTTTATGATTAATATTATTCGTGATTATGTGAGGAAAAATCGCAATAAAAGGCCTATTTTAAGTAGTAATTGTCCTTCGGTAGTTCGTTTAATTCAATTAAAATATCCTTCATTGCTGCCCAATCTGTTTCATCAAGAAGCACCAATGAGTATTTTAACAAGGTATTTTCGGGAAAAAATCAGGCAAAAATACGGACTGGACGAAAAAGAAATTGGCATCTTTTTAATTGTTCCTTGCATTGCTCATGTAACTGCGGTTCATCAACCGGAAGGTGCTTATAAACATCTTCAGGACGGTGCTTTTTCAATCGGTATGATATATGGCAGAATTAGAGATTCCATCAAGCAGCTGCAAAATAACCCTCCAGTTATTGAAACCTACCCAAAGGGCTTAACCTGGGCTCTTTCCGGAGTGCAGGCAGATCTTGTTGATTGTGATGATATTCGTGCTCTTTCTGTAAACGGAGTGGAAAATGTGATGGAAATCCTTTCCCGGGTGGAAGATCACTACCTTGATCAGTATGACTATATTGTTTTAAGAACCTGCACTAATGGTTGTGTGGGTGGTTGCCTAAATGTGGAAAATCCTTTTGTGGCAATGAGCAGAATTAAAAAGATGATTAAAGAAGGAAAGGAAGGGGAATTTGATACTTATGATCTTTGCAAGCTATATCAAAAAGGTGAATTTGCTGTAGTTCCTCTTGCCCCCAGACCAATTATGGAACTGGATAAGGACATCAAAAAAGCAATTCAGAAGATGAAACAAATAAATGAAATTCTTACAATGCTTCCGGGGCTTGATTGCAGTGCCTGTGGCAGCCCCACCTGTTACGCTTTGGCAGAAGATATTGTTTTAGGGAAAGCATCTATTGATGATTGCGTAGTGCTGCTAAAACGCCACAGCAGAGATAGCGAAGAAGAAGAAAAAATCAGATAAGGATGACACTATGATAAAATTAGCTGATTATGTAACTGCCATAAATGGTATTAATTGCACTCCTGCTTTAACTTTGGAGGGAGTGGAAATAAACGGTGCCTATGTTTGCGATATGCTAAGTGATGTAATGGGTTCGGCAAAAGAAGGACAGGTTTGGATAACCATTATGAAACATCTGAATGTGATAGCTGTCGCTTCAATGACCGGTATTCCGGCAATTATTTTTGCTAAAGGCAACGAGCCCGAAAGCATTATTATTGAAAAGGCGGTTGAAGAAGGCATCTTGCTAATATCAAGCAAATTACCTACTTTTGAGCTTGCCGGTATTCTGTATAAACTGCTAAATCCTTAAGATTTTTCGGATGCTATCGCTCCGCGCAGATTTACATATCCATTCTGTTTTATCGCCTTGCGGAGGGCTGGAAATGTCCCCTGAGGCAATAAGCCGGAGGTTGAAACAATTTGGTATTCAATGGCTGGCAATTACGGATCATAACAGTATGGCAAATTGTGCTGCCTATCAGAAAGTTGCGGAAAAAGAAAAGCTGTTATTCACCTGGGGAGTAGAAATTCAAAGTGCGGAAGAAATTCATTTACTTGCCTATTTTGATGACCCCATAGCGGCTCAAAAATTTGATGTGGAGCTGTATAACAGCTTATTACCCATAGATAATGATCCCGATTTTTTCGGGGATCAAGTTGTTATTGACGAAAATGAGAACATTTTAAGAGTGGAAACACGCGCTCTGATAAATTCTTCTCAATGGGACTTAAATACCGTAGTGGAGAAGGTTGGAAACTATAACGGACTGGTTGTTCCAGCTCATATTGATGCCTATGTTAACAGCATTTTAAGTCAGCTTGGTTTTCTACCGGATAAGCCCCATTTCCCGATTTTGGCGATAAGCGCAGGTTTGGATGTGAACAGCTGGCTGAAGGAGCATCCCGAGCTTCAGGATAGAGCATTATTGCGTGCTTCCGATGCTCATTATTTAAGTGATCTGGGCAAGGGATTCAGCACTATAACTGTGGAAAAGCCATTAGCGCAGGAATTGCTATTGGCTGCTAAGGGGGTTGGCAGACGACATATTGAAATATAATTTAAATAAATGAAATATAAGGAGAAGTTATGACTCCCGCATCTAAGATGCCCAATGACCTTTACACGCGTCTAAAGGAAGTGATTGAGGAAAAGAAAAATATCCGCAATCCGTTAATTGAAATTCTGCGTTCTGCACAGGAAATTTTCGGTTACTTACCGATGGAAGTGCAGGAATTTATTGCTCAGGAACTAAATATTCCTGTCAATCAGATTTATGGTGTAGTAACTTTTTACAACTTTTTTACGATGACACCGCACGGCAAATATAACCTCAATGTTTGTTTGGGAACTGCCTGTTTTGTAAAAGGAGCTTCTCATTTGGTACAAATGCTTTCTGATGAATTAGGAATCCAAATGGGGGAGACCACAAAGGACGGTCTTTTTACGATGAGTGCAGTCCGCTGTGTAGGTGCTTGTTCTTTAGCTCCAGTTTTTGTTATTGGAGAAGATACCTACGGTAGGATAGACAGCAAGGATAAAATAGCTGAAATACTGAAACGCTATCAATAATCCGGATACTTGAATGCAAGATATCTCATTACACCTCTTGGATATTATAGAAAACTCCGTTCGCGCCGAAGCGAAGAACATCAAAATCCGCATTATTCGTAATGTGCAGGACAACATTTTGCGTTTTATTGTGGAAGATGATGGCACAGGAATGGATTCCCAAACCCTGAAAAAAGCAGAAGATCCTTTTTATACTTCCAAAATGGAACGCGAAAAGAAAGTAGGGCTGGGAATACCTTTAGTGAAACAGAATGCAGAAGCAGCTAACGGGAGCTTTACAATTACCAGCGAACCTGGTTTCGGAACTGTTTTAACCGTGGACTTTCAATTGAATCATATTGACCGAATGCCCCTTGGAAATTTGAAAGATACTCTGCTGGGAGCTATTATAGGACATCCGGAAGTTGATTTTACCATCAAGCTTATCAGTTACGAAAATGGCATAGAAAAAAGCTTTTATTTTGATACCACAGCTATCAAAGAAGAATTGGGTGATATACCCTTAACTTATCCTGATGTTATTGAATACATCAATCAATCATTATTAGAAGGAATACAAAATACAAATATGGAGGATGTCTGATGAAAACACTCGCAGACCTTAAAAAAATCCGTGAAAAAGCTCAGGAAGAGATGAAACTTCGCGGCGGAAACACACGCATCAAAATAGTGGTAGGGATGGGTACATCTGGAATCGCTATGGGTGCTCGTGAAGTAATGAAAACCTTCCTGGAAGAAATTACCAACCGCAATTTAACAGATGTGTTAGTTACTCAAACCGGTGAAAAAGGGCTTTCTTCCCTGGAACCGGTTGTGGATGTTATTGAAGAAGGCAAACCCAAAGTTACCTACGGAAATATGACTCCCGAAAAGGTAAAAAAAGTAGTAGTAGAGCACATAGTAAATGGCAGAATCGTCTCCGATTATGTTGTCGCTACCGGCAACTGATTGTGGAGGAAAAGAATGTCATTAAAACGAATTGACCTATTAATTTGCTGTGGGTCAGGATGTATAAGCTCCGGCGCTTTAAAAATTAAAGACCAGTTTCATAATGTGTTGCAAGCTAAGGGGCTGACCAACGAAATAAACATTATTGAAACCGGTTGTATGGGTCCTTGTGATTATGGTCCTGTGCTGGTAGTTTATCCTGAAGGAATCTTCTATAAAAAAGTTACCCCTGACGATGTAGAAGAAATTGTGAATGAACATTTCCTGAAAGGACGTCCCGTTAAGCGTTTAATGCTTCAAGATGAAGAAGAAAAAACCTTTATTACCCAAAAAGAAATCCCCTTTTATCAAAAACAAGTAAAAGTGGCTCTTGCCAATTGCGGATATATAGACCCGGAAAGCATTGAAGAATATATCGCTACCGGTGGTTATGAAGCATTGGGAACCGTTTTAACAACTCTTACCCCCCAGCAAACCATTGATATCATCAAAAAATCAGGATTGAGGGGAAGAGGCGGAGGCGGTTTTCCCACACACTTAAAATGGCAAATGGTGCACGATAATCCTGCAGAAGAAAAATACTTTATCTGTAACGGAGATGAAGGCGATCCCGGTGCTTTTATGGATAGAAGCTTACTGGAAGGTGATCCCCATCGCGTTTTGGAAGGAATGATGATTGCCGCTTATGCTATCGGAGCTAAAACCGGATATTTTTATATTCGGGCAGAATATCCTTTAGCCATTAAGCGCATCAAACTGGCTATTGCCAAAGCAAAAGAAGCCGGTTTAACAGGTAATAACATCTTTGGCAGTGATTTCAGCTTTGAAGCGGAAGTTAGAACTGGAGCAGGTGCCTTTGTTTGTGGTGAAGAAACAGCTTTAATGCAATCCATTGAAGGCCAGCGTGGTAATCCTACACCCAAACCTCCCTATCCTGCAGTTAGGGGCTTATACAAAAAACCTACTGTAGTTAACAATGTAGAAACCTTAGGCAATATACCCTCAATTATCCTTCAAGGGGCTGATTGGTTTGCCTCTATGGGAACTGAAAACAGTAAAGGAACCAAGGTTTTTGCCTTAACAGGAGATATTAGAAATACGGGTCTTGTGGAAGTTCCAATGGGAATTACCTTAAGAGAACTGATTTTTGATGTTGGTGGAGGTATGATTGGCGACCATAAATTCAAAGCAGTCCAATTGGGAGGTCCCAGCGGCGGCTGTTTAACAACTCAACATCTTGATGTGCCGATTGATTATGAAAGTTTAAAAGAACGTGGTGCGATGATGGGTTCCGGCGGTGTGATTGTAATGAACGAAGAAAAGTGTATGGTGAATGTTGCCAAGTTCTTTATGGATTTTTGCGTGGATGAATCTTGTGGAAAATGCTCTCCCTGCAAGATTGGCTTGAGACAGATGCAGGAAGTTTTGAAACGCATAGAAAGCGGATATGGAAAAGAAGGCGATATTGAAGAACTGCAACGCTTGGGAGAAACAATTGCCAAGCTTTCTCTTTGCGGTTTAGGACAAACGGCTCCCAATCCTGTTCTTTCCACAATTCGTTATTTTCGTGATGAATATGAAGCTCACATAAGAGATAAGAGTTGTGCTAATAAGGTCTGTGCCGATTTAATGCACTATGAGATAGATAAAAACAAATGTATCGGGTGTTCCTTATGCTCCCGTAAATGTCCTGTCAGCTGTATTTCAGGCAGCAGGGAAGAGAAATATACTATCAATCAGCTACCTTGCATAAAGTGCGGAACCTGTATGGATGTATGCCCCGTGAAAGCCATTTCCAAAATACCGGGAATGCATCCCGATGTTCAATTAAAGCGTGAAGCAGAGAAATTACAACAACAAAATCAAGAAGAATAAAGGATAAGAGCTATGATTAAAGAGATTTGTCAGAAATATGCTCCCCATAAGGATAATCTGATTCAGATTCTCCATGATATTCAGGATCAAGACCCTCAGCATTATATTTCTCCTGAGGCAGTTGATACTGTAGCCGAATATCTTAAGATACCTGCTAATCACATCTATGGCGTGCTTACTTTTTACACGATGTATAGCACAAAACCAAGAGGCAAAAACATTATCCGGCTTTGCGAATCACCGCCCTGTTATCTTAAGGGCTCGGATAATATATTGCGTAAGCTGAAAATTCTGCTTGGTATCAATGTTGGTGAAACAACGAAAGATGGTATATTCACTCTGGAATTTACTGCCTGTTTGGGTGTCTGTGGAAATGCACCTGTAATGATGATTAATGATGATGTTTACGGCGACCTAACAGAAGAGAAAGTGGAAGATATCATAGCTAAAATAAGGGGGAGGAAATAATGAAATTCTATCGCAGTCACATCCTTGTCTCTATTAATGAGGCATCCCTTGCAGCTGGCGTTCAGGATTTTATTTCTGCTCTCCGCAATGAATTAGCCAAAAATGATTTAGCGGAAGAAATAAACATTTTGGAAACCGGTCCTCTGGGCTTTTTTGGCAAAGGAATATGCTTAACTGTATATCCCGAGAACATTAATTATGCAGAAGTTAAGAGTGAAGATATTCCGGAGCTTGTGCAGGAACATTTTTTGAAAGGACGCCCTGTAAAACGCCTGATGCTGGAAGGGGCAGAAAAGTTCAGCCCTAAGTTCAATTACGAAAACCGCATTGTTTTACGCAATTCCGGCATTATAGACCCTGAAAATATTGACGATTATATTGGCGCAGGTGGTTATGAAGCTCTGGAAAAAGCATTAACGCAAATGCAACCCAACGATGTTATTGCCGAAGTGAAAAAAGCGGGTTTAAAAGGAAGAGGCGGAGCTGCCTTTCCTGCAGGTGTGAAATGGGGTTTTACTTCTGTTCTGAATGCTCCTCAAAAATATGTAGTTGTTAATGCCGATGAAGGCGAACCCGGAACATTTAAAGACCGGTTAATTATGGAAGGAGACCCGCACCAGTTGCTGGAAGGAATTATGCTTTGCGCTCGCGCGGTTGGTGCCAGTAAAGCATATATCTATATTAGAGGCGAATATAAACTTTGTATAGCGCGTCTGGAAAAGGCAATTAAACAGGATTATGAATATGGCATATTAGGCAAAAACATCTTTGACAGCGGTTTTAACTTGGATATTGAATTGAAAATAGGTGCCGGTGCTTATGTTTGCGGAGAAGAAACAGCTCTGATTGAATCCCTGGAAGGAAATAGAGGAAACCCGCGTTGGAAACCACCTTTTCCAGGAGTGGAAGGACTTTGGAAGGCACCTACAGTGGTAAACAATGTAGAGACCTTGGCAAATGTGCCTTTCATTATTGCCAAGGGTGCGGATGAATATCTTAAATATGGAACTAAAGAATGCCCTGGGACCAAGGTCTATACTATTCTTGGAGATGTTTCCTATCCTGGTCTTTGTGAAGTGGATATGGGAACAACTTTAAGAACTATCATCAATGACTATGCAGGCGGAATGAAAAAAGGTTTTAGGTTCAAAGCAGCTTTAGTTGGTGGAGCGGCAGGAGTTATTTTGCCCGATCGCCTTTTAGATGTAAAAATGGATTTTTCCAGCTTGAATCAATATGCTGCTGTTTTAGGCAGCGGAGCTATCTTAGTTCTCAACGAACACCAAAGTATTGTAGATTTGCTTTGGAGCATTCTGCGTTTCTTCCGGCATGAATCCTGTGGAAAATGTTCTCCCTGTAAAAATGGAACGGAACAGCTTTATCGGCTTATTTCCAAAATCCGCAAAGGAAACGGGACTATGGAAGATGTGAATTTAATGCTAAACATAGCTGAAACTATGCAGCAAACATCTTTCTGTGCGTTAGGTCAATCGCCAATTATGGCTATCCGCAGTGCGATTGAGAATTTTACCGATGAATTCATTGAAATAACTAAAAAGTAAGAAAATAAGAGGAATGATATTATGGCTAAAACTGTAAATGTCTTTATAGATGGTCAGCATCTGGAAGTTCCGGATACAATGACCATTATAGAAGCCGCGGATAAATTCGGAATTTATATTCCCCGTTTATGCTATCACCCCGATTTACCCCCAACTGGAAATTGCGGGGTCTGCGTTGTGGAAATTGCAGGAAATCCTACACCCAAACGTGCCTGTTGCACTCCAGTTGGAGAAGGAATGAAAATTGTAACCAATTCGCAAAAACTGCGTTCCTACCGAAAAACGGTAGTGGAAATGATTCTTTCCAATCACGATGTAACCTGCCCCAGCTGCGCTGCCAATAATAAATGCGAACTGCAGACCCTGGCAAATAACCTGGGAGTGGATTCCGATGCCTTACCTAATATCTTAGTGAAAAAACCGGCGGATGAATCTAGCTTATCCATTATCCGGGATACTAATAAATGTATCGGATGTGGCCGTTGCATAACTGTTTGTAACGAAGTGCAAACTGTTTATGCTTTAACTTTTGCTGAGCGGGGTATTGATGCACATATTGATACTGCTTTCAGTAACGGGATGGCAAATAGCCCTTGCGTAAATTGTGGTCAGTGCACTGTCTATTGTCCAACCGGTGCCTTGCACGAAAGAAATGAACTGGATGCCGTTTGGGAAGCTATTTTAGACCCTGCTAAGCATGTGATAGTTCAGGAAGCACCTTCCATTCGTGTTTCTTTAGGTGAAGAATTTGGAATGCCCTTTGGTAGCGTAACTCCTAAAAAGATGTATGCAGCCCTGCGAAAAATAGGTTTTGATTCGGTTATGGATACCAATTTTACTGCCGATTTAACTATTATGGAAGAAGGCACGGAATGCGTTACAAAATTGAAAGCAGGAGAAAAGAAACCGCTTATTACATCCTGTTCTCCCGGTTGGATTAAATTTATGGAGACCTACTATCCCGATTTAGCTGATTGTGTTTCTACCGCAAAATCTCCGATGAGTATGTTTGGAGTGCTTTCCAAAACCTATTATGCTCAGGAAAAAGGAATTGATCCTGCTAATATTGTTTCGGTTGCTATTATGCCTTGCACAGCCAAGAAATTTGAAGCCCGGCGTCCGGAATTAAGTGATAGCGGTTTTCAGGATACCGATTATGTTTTAACTACGCGGGAATTTATTCGGATGATTAAAGAAGCGGGAATTGATTTTGCCAACTTACCGGATGAAGAACCGGATGAAGGTATGAGTTTTTATACCGGTGCCGGAACCATTTTTGGAGCCACAGGTGGAGTTATGGAAGCTGCAATTCGTAGTGCTTATTTTCTGGTTACGCAAACTGATTTACAAAATGTGGATATTACAGCAGTGCGTGGACTGGAAGGAGTTAAAGAAGCTTCAGTTGATATTCCCGGTTTTGGTAAAGTTAATGTAGCAGTCGCTCACGGACTTTCCAATGCGCGTAAAGTTTTGGATAGAGTTAGAGAAGGTCTTGCTACCAAAGGTGAATCCCCCTGGCATTTTATTGAAATTATGGCTTGCCCGGGTGGTTGTGTTGGTGGCGGTGGTCAACCTTATGGCAATGATATTGCTTCCAGAGCCAGAAGAGGTTTAGCTTTATATGAAGAAGACCGCAATTTACCTGTCAGAATGTCACATCATAATCCTGAAGTTCTAAAGGTGTATGAGCAGTTCTTGGGTGAACCCAATTCCAAACTTGCCCTTAAACTATTACATACGCATTACTTTAAACGCTCTGTATTCAATGGGCAAGTTACTTCAGAGCTTACCCATAAACACGGATAAATCCTTACTACCATCACATACAAAAAGGCGGAGATTTTTTCTCCGCCTCATTTTATCTCCTATACAAATTGCAGGAGTAAAATTATTCCTTATAATGCAGTAGATAAAATTGAACCGTCTGTTTTGACTGCATTGTTTGGATTTACCTCTTTTTCTCTTTTCCTCTTTTTCTCTTTTTCTCTTTGTAAAAAAAATCCATCTCGCCATCTCGCCATCTCGCTAAATTCATTTTCCATTCTCCATTTAATCTCTTTTTTCTCTTTCTCTCTTTCTCTCTTTGTAAAAAAATCCATCTCGCCATCTCTCTCTTCCCATCTCGCCATCTCGCCATCTCGCTAAATTCATTCTCAATTCTCAATTTTCCATTCTCCATTTAATCTCTTTTTTCTCTTTTTCTCTTTTTCTCTTTGTAAACCCAACTCTTTCACTCTTTGTCAGGGAGATTACGCAGAGAGATAATTTCTGCCATAATGCTCACTGCTATTTCGTGAGGGGTATTTGATCCTATAGGTAAACCAACAGGTGAATGGCACTTAGAAAGTTCTTCTTCAGTAAAGCCCTTTTCTTTCAATTTAGCAAGAGTAGCGGATGCCTTTGTTTTGCTGCCTATCATACCCAGATAGCGAAAAGGTTTTCTCAGGCATTGTTCCAGCACCTCTTTATCATTCAAGTGACCTTGGGTCATAATTACAATCCAGCAGTCAGGATTAAAATCAATTATCTCATCCAGGTTTGCATAATTGTGTTGTAAAGCTCTATGAAAACAATCTGCGGGAAGGTTATCAATTATTTCCTGGCGATTATCTATCAAAGTAACATAAAAGCCGCAAAGGCAAGCTAATTTTCCTAATGCTTTACCGCAATGCCCTGCTCCAATCACATAGAGTTTATCGGTATAAAACAGGGGCTCAATAAATACCTGAACTTGTCCTCCGCAAAGCATAGAAGTGGCTATTCCGGCTTTAGAGCCATCGGCGGAGAGGTTGAAACTATAAACCGCAGCTTTTTTAGGTTTATCGTTCCGGATTAGATTTACAACTGTATGTTCCAGTTCTCCCCCTCCCAGGTTGCCAAAGGGTTCTTCATTTAAAGAAACAGCTAATTTCATTCCTGTCTTGGCTGGAGTAGAGCCATCACTTTCAATGATGCTTGCCTGCCACAGAGGACTATGGTTTTTTAGTGAGATAGCTAATTTATCATAAAAAGCAATATTATCCATTATGACCTCCCCAAAGAATTTGATAGAGTGTAATTCCTGCAGCCACACCTACATTTAGAGATGTTTTCCAGCCCAATTGAGGTAGAGTGATAAATTCATCACAGAGCTCTAAAAGAGAGGGTTCAATTCCCAATGCTTCATTTCCGATAACAATAGCAAGGGGGAATTGATAAACGGTTTCAAATACGCTTTTTGCCTTGTCCACCGTTTCCAGAGCGTAAATGAGCAGACCATCCTGATGGCAGGAAGCTATTGCCTCATCTGTTTTGGAAAAATAGTTCCAGGCAACAATTTTTTCTGTTCCCATAGCTGTTTTTGGCATATTACTATGTTCCGGAGTAGGAGTTATTCCACACAGAATTATTTTTCCTATCCCTAAGCATTCCGAAGTCCGAAACAAAGAGCCGACATTGAATACGGAGCGTAAATTATCACAGATAACGGTTATCTGCCTTGCTTTTTGACGAATTTCAAGATCAGCAGTAATTTTTCCCTCTTGCGTGGGGATAACCATTTGACTATCTTTCCGAAGAGCTCCCTGCCGGTAAAAATAGATTTTATTCAATAGCTGATGAGGATTTAAACGGGGATTTAATTCTTTAAGAAAGAACTGTAAGTCCTCCGGTATCGGCATCTCTATCAATTTACTTAATTTCAGGATATGTTCAATTATCTGGATGCGGGATTCCTGATTAGCCAAATTTTGCTCCAAAACTCCAATCAATTTATCCAGAGCTTTTATTTGCCGTTCCAAACTAAATGTCTGAAACTTGCTGTCAGTATAATAAGCAAGGTATTTCACAGCTTATAGTCCCTAATCAGTTTAGCAGCGGTTAATAAATTTTCGCAAACGAAATCCGGTCTCAAATCCTTATTTTCCAGAATATTCAGGAAGTCCTTCTCGCCATTGCCTGTAAGCAGTAGTATATTTTTCAGATGAGCATTTTTTCCAAAGCCAATATCACTGATGCGGTCTCCAATCATCCAGGAACCCTCTATCCGAAAAGGGAAATCGGTATATGCCTTTTTGAACATTCCAATGCCTGGTTTGCGGTCTTCGTGTTCAATATTATAAGGTGGCACGATACCGTTTTTATAATAGGGAGAATAGTAAACACCTGTAAGTTCAATTCCTCCATCGGAGAGCAAAGAACGCATCTTCGCCAGCACTTTTTCCAGGTCTTGAATAGTAAAATAGCCCCTGGCAACACCGGATTGATTGGTAACCACAAAAAGCAAAAAATCCATCTCTTTAAGTATTGTTAATGCCTCAATGGTATAGGGATATAGATGATATTCGGCAGGATTACTTAAATAGCCGAAATCGTCAGGACTGATAACGCCGTCCCGGTCTAAAAAAACAGCGCGCTTAATATTTTTTACTATCATGGGTCTGGAACTTTAATGCATCCGGTAACAAAGTATTAAACAGCGTAATTCTATAATCCCAATAGTCATTACGCAAAGTAATGTTCACATCCATTTTCCAGCAATGCAGGTTTCGGGACAGTGAGAATGTTTGGGAAAGCATATTGTTAGTCATCAAGTTATAATAATTTGTATAAGCCAAACTCCAGTTTTCCGTTATTCTGCAAGTTAAGCTGGTTCGTAGATTACTGCTTTCCGAGTGAAAAATATCTTTATCACTATAAACATTGTGGCTGATGGATAAACTCCAGTCGCTGGAGCTGGTATATTCTTCCTGGAGAGTTTCCATAGCGGTTTTTAAAGAATCCGAATTTCCAAAGGTCTCAAAATCACGATTTTTTGGAGGGGAGAAGTATTTGCTGTAAGGAGCTGAACCGCTAAGGGAAATTCCCTGGGCAAAATATTGATTTTTCAAGTTCATTTCCTTAAAGTGGATTTGATAGGGATTCTGAACAGCGCTATACTGTGATGAATATCCAAGTTTGATCTTGCTGAGGGTGTATTTGCCATCATTTAAAGAAAGATTCCCTAAGCTAAAACTACCCGGTTTGAAATAGAGCGTATGATTTATATTGGAAAAGGGTTTATCCTTTTTTTTCAGGTTGGCGTTAGTTCCTATGCGCCAGTATAAAATATCGTTTAGCTTTGTTTCGTTGCCCTTTTTGCCATATTTCATCTGCCAGGTGTTATCTAAACCGAAAGATAAATTTGAGGTTTCCTTTGAATTGCTTATACCGATACTCCCGAAACTGTATAAATCGGAATTTTTACCGGTATCCGGTTGATAAGAATAGCCAATATTGGGAGTAACAATATGCCGAATAGCGGTTATGGGAAAATCTTTGAAATTACGCAAACCGTAAAGATTAAATCGCGCATTGGCAGATGCAGACCAGGAATTTCCTCTGGCAAATTTATCATCGTTTCTGTTTCTATCCATAAATGCTTCGCTATAGTCAAAATTCTGCCCTAAGGTTAACCAACCGAATAGATTGGAACTATGAGAAATACCTGCGTTTTGTTTTATCCCGAAATGATGTTCATTCAAAAAAGTTTGCCCGGTTGTATCTGCCGGGTCCATAGTATTATTCCAAAAGAGATCAGTAAATGCATAATTCTTTTCCCGCAAAACTCCTGTGTGCTCTAAATAAACATTGTAGCGGTAATTAAAATTGCTGAGCCAGGAATCGGAAGAAACATTGAAAAGTTCTGAAACAGGCCTGCTGGACAAATAAAAAGAAGCACTCGGCAAAGATAAAGATGCGGTTTCATTAATTAAATCCTGAGTAAAATAACTTGCGGCATTTAAATAGGAAGAACCAACGGGTTTGGAATAGGAAATACTGGAAGTTAAACGCTGTGCCAAACTTTGATCTACATCGCTGCTGCTTTCCCAAATCCGTTTATTACTTACAAAATTGATGTTGGCATCCAGAGAGGATTTTTCCGGAAGGTCTTGATGGTGATTTCCCTGCAAAGACCAATCGTCAAAAGTGCCGTATTCATTTAAATTATGCTGAAAAGAGGCATTAAAGCCACCAGAAAAAGCATATCGTTTCAAATATTCAGAATCAAAATGCCCTTTCCAGCCGGTTTTTTCCATAATATCAAAACCCAGAACAAAATCGGCATAATCACGATAGGGATAATACAAAGCTAAATTCCGAATCACAAAACCATCAACATTATTATAATCGGGAGAAGGAATTAGAAATCCTGGATGTCTGCCTTGCCTGATTGGAATTGAGATAAAAGGGAAAAAGAATGCCGGGAAATGATTAACATAGCCAATAACCGGTTTACCGACAATTTTATCGCCCTTATAAATTCTTAATTGCTTAGCCCAAAACCAATAAGACGGGTCTGCCAAATCGCAATTGGTAAAAGTTCCACCGTCAATATCATAAATATCTTTATCTATTTTACGAAGTTCGCGTCCACTGTAATAAGCCCCTTCAATTAAACTGCGTCCTTCATCCAGAATACCGGTTTGGGTGTTAACATCAAAACGGACATTAGAACCCAAAAGTAACTGCTCTCCATCTTTCATTTTCGTGAAACCATAGCTGAAAGCACGCTCTTTTTTTACATCCACAGTAAGCGAATCAGCAATTATTTCCGTATCCTGATAGTTGATTTTGGGAGTGCCATAGAGCTTAATTATCTCCGTATTATAGTTAAAATTTATACTATCCGCTATATAAAACAGGGAATCCGTTTTTATCACTTCAATTTTTAAGCTGTCAGGAATTTCCAGAGCCAAAGTATCAGGCAAAGCGGAGCTAAATGCTTCGCGTTGTGCAAATAACGGAAGACCTGTTAAGAATAGAAAAGTTATCAACCAGAGACGCAGTTTAGTATTCTTCATTTAGTAATCTAAAAAAATAAAAGCCATCTCTATGTCAAGCAGGATAATACTTGCATTCAGGCAACTAACGGATTATAATATTTTATAAATGCTTTATCAAAGAGCTTACCAGGAGATATAGCAAGCAGAAAATGGAGGTTAATTTGCAAATTACAATTTGGTCCTGGAATGTGAATGGATTGCGCGCTGCTATCAATAAGGGCTTTATAGAGATAGTTAAAAAAGAACAACCGGATATTTTAGGAATACAGGAAACAAAACTGCAGGAACACCGAATTCCGGAAGAACTTAAAGCACTGAATGACTATCTCTTTTATTGGTCTCATGGCACGCGCAAAGGTTATTCCGGAACAGGTTTATTCACTAAATTATTGCCTTTGAGCTTAGATACCGAATTCGGTAATCCGGAATTTGACTGTGAAGGCAGAATCAATATTGCCGAATATACAAAATTTATCTATTTCAATATCTATTTCCCGAACGGACAAAAGGACGATGAACGGTTAAATTATAAACTCCGGTTTTATGATCGTTGCCTGGAAGTGATGGAGGCAAAAAGAGCTACCGGAAAAACTATCCTTATCGGGGGAGATTTTAATACTGCTCATCACCCTATAGACCTTGCCAATCCTAAAGAAAACGAAAAGACCAGCGGTTTCTTACCTATTGAACGTGCCTGGCTATCTAAAATTGAGGAAATGGGCTGGGTAGATACTTTTCGCCATTTTGATCAAAGCCCTGAACAATATACCTGGTGGAGCTATCGGACAAAAGCCAGACCCAGGAATGTGGGTTGGCGACTGGACTATTTTTGGGTGAATCGGGAATGCCTGAAACATATTAAAAAAGCAGGAATCAGACAGGATATTGAGGGTTCGGATCACTGCCCCGTTTATGTAGAGCTGGAAATATAATCTAAACAACATTTTTACCGACAAACCATAAAGAATGTCTTTATTTTCCTGGGATATAATATTCATTTCATATTGAAAAGACATAAAAGGAAAAATAGGTGGAGAAGGTTTAGAGGGTTGAGAAGGTTTAGAAGGTTGAGAAGGTTGAGAGAGTTTAGAAGGTTTAGAGGGTTGAGATGGTTTAGAGGGTTGATGTTTCTTATGAACGACGAGGACGTCGTTCTTCCGAAGAGAAGGGTTTTGCTGAAGCTGCCCAATCCTGTTGATGTTTCTTATGAACGACGAGGACGTCGTTCTTCCTGAATAAAAGCCTCTTAGGGCGACACGAGAATAGCGATGGGGTGTAAGCCCCTCGGGAAATTTCCGGAATAAACGACGTCCTCGTCGTTTCTTGCCATCAATGTAAGTTACAGGGAATTAAAATGTTTAGAAGGTTTAGAGGGTTGAGATGGTTTAGAAGGTTGATGTTTCTTATGAACGACGAGGACGTCGTTCTTCCTGAATAAAAGCTCCTTAGGGCGACACATTGATAGCGACGGCGGCGTAAGCCCCTCGGGAAAAGTAAGCTACGATAGTTTTTTTCACTTTCCCTGTTCCCTAAAGCCCTTTTTTATTCGGAAGGACGACGTCCTCGTCGTTCAAGCACAAAAAGAGGTTGACCAGGAGGTCACCATTACGATGTTGCCCTAAGGGGCTTTCAAGCATAGAGCAAAAGACGAAGCGTTTGTTTTCCCATTTTTTGCAAGTGTATCATTTTTAACTTGCCAATTCGTACCATTTTTTATTGCCATCCACATCCCAAAGACATCCCGGAATTTTCCCGATAACATTCCGATATGATTCTCGTATCGTTCCCGTATCGCGATATGGGAATGATACGGGAATCTCATTTGCCGCATATCGCAAAAAAGAAGGAACTGATAAACAACTAATTTGAAGTGGAAAAAGAGTAAATTTACCAGAAGGTGTTTTTTTCGCTTTATGGTGTTGTTAGTTTATACTGTGAAAATAGTGGGTGATTGATATTTGGGTTGGAAGGGTGTGTACTTTCTGTTTTAACTCACAATTTTCCGGCTTAGAAACCAGTTTTAGAGCGGTTGTAAGTGAACGAGAGATGTGGGGGTTTGGTTTCATTGAAGGCAGGTGAAAATTGTAAGTCAAAACCTCCCACCGCTTGCTTTCTGTTTTAACTCACAATTTTTCGGTTTAGAAACCAGTTTTAGAGCGGTTGTAAGTGAACAAGTGATGTGGAGGTTTGGTTTCATTGAAGGCAGGTGAAAATTGTAAGTCAAAACCTTCCTCCGCTTGCTTTCTGTTTTAACCCACAATTTTTTGGTTTAGAGACCTGTCATATAGCGGTTGTAAGTGAACAAGAGATGTGGGTGTGTGGTTTCATTGAAGGCAAGTGAAAATTGTAAGTCAAAACCTCCCTCCGCTTGCCTGGTTATTTCTATAATGACTTTTTACCGATCTTTTAACCTGTTCCCGGTTCTCTATCTGACCTTTATTTTAATTCCATCCTCCAGATAGGAATGATTAAAACCGAAGCAGAGAGAATAATTGCCTTTGCCGGCAGGGAAATCTACTATCAGTTCAAATTGTTTATCTGCAATCCATTGTAAAGTAACAGGTTTCATTCCGATGGTATAATATTTATCATCTATGTCATATTTGAAACGGGAATCGGGAAAATTCAAAACTGCATTCAATTCTTTTTGCGGTTGTGAACCCATATACTCAAATTGCAGCTCATATTGAAATTGGGGATTGAATGTTTCCGGTAATTCGGAAAGTAATTTTACTACCGGCGTAGCAAAATTCTGAGTAGCCAGTAGAACCTCTCCTTCAGTAAAAACTCCCACTCCTAAATGAGTGTAGGCAGCATTCAGAATATTTTTTTTATGCTCCGGAGAATTCATCCAACCGGTAACAATTTCCTCAGGTGTAAAAACTTTTGTTCCGTTAACGAATTTAGCCAGATTCTCTCCGATTGAAGATACAATCAATTGAGGATAGTATTTTCTTTTTCTATCACTAACTAAACAGCCAAGATGGTCTCTATGGGCAAAGAAATCATAAGTGAACATATTTTTACTATGCAAACGGGCTAAATCTGCCAAGCCCTCATCATATAAAAGGGGTGATAAGTTATAAGCCAAACGCTGCTGATTGGTCAGCTCCCAAATACTGTGTTCAAATTCCGGAATACTTATGGTTTTTGAGGATTGAGTGCAGGCAAAAAGTAACAACAGAAAGAGCAAAACTGTTTTGCGCATTGCTTATTGCCTAAGCTAAAAGTTATACTCCAGGAAAAGAGTTTGCTCCTCAAAACGGAGATGGATTTTATCTTTCTCTGCTTTGAAATTGGAAAGATGAGCATCTATATAAGCATCTAAAGTGGAAAATGCCAAAGTAATTCCCATCCACCAGAAATCACGAGTCCGCTTTTCTTTATATTGCTTTTGTTTATCCGAATAGCTTTGCTGAAGAATTTCATCGGTAGTGGCAGCGATTTTATCCTTATAATCCTGAACTTTGGAGTTGTTATGAATAGCGGTAGCAACCAAAAATGTTTGCACTCCAATCACTATCCCGGCTTTAAGATATGCTTCATTGTAAAGCTGCCCTCCTCCCGGGAGAAGTGAATAGGCAACTGCCTTGGTCGGATTCTTTGTTACCGCTTGAGCCAGAATGCAATTTCCTATCATAATTAGCAGCAGAGCCAAGATAATTCGTTTCAAACAAATTCCTCCTGCCGGTAACTTTTCTCAACGGTATTCATAGATCATCCAACCCTCTTTTCCCAAACCCAGAAAAATATAGTCATTTGCCAAATCCAAATCATAAACGGGAATAGTGAGAAAGATGTTATTGAGGTCTTCAGTTCTGAGGGGATTGGTGATGTCTATAATTTTCACTCCTCCGCGTCCCAAAGCGACATATAAACGATTATCTTTAACTGCCAAACTAAGGATTTCGTTAGTCATTCTAATTTGACTTATCAAAGTTGGTTTTTGCGGATCATATACATTGAAAGCCATCAGGTTTTTCCCTGCTCCGATCCAAATTGTATTTCCATTTTTAACCAGGCAAGTAGCATCCACAATTTGGTAATTGGTTCCTAAAGAAACAGGGTATGATTGATCGCTAACATCTACGGCAACTAAGCCAAAATCATTGAGGGCAAAGATATAAGGGTAACTTGCCACGAAGTCCTTAATACCCCATTTTTCAGAGAAAGTAGATAAAAGTTCTCTGGTGCTGCCTCCGCTTAAGTTTATAATATCAATTCCTCTATAGCGGTCTGCCACATATAAAATTGAACCTTCGCGGGTAAGTTTATCACCTACAATTGCCTGGGGGAAAAAAATGCGGGAACCGGTATATAAGCTGTCAATTAATATAACCTGATTTGTAGGTTCATTAGAAGCAACATAGAGATGTTTTCCAGCAAGGGTTTCAATATCTTCAATCGGATTAGGTGATAAAAAAGCTGCTTCCATTTTTGGCTGCCAGGCATTGAAAATGGAATAAACCCAAATATAATTCTGATTATTAGTATAAATAAGATCTTCATCAAAGCGGATGGAATATGCTTGCGAGCTTTTAACTTGTGCCAGTTGATGCAGAAACTTATTATCTATGGCAAAAGCGGAAAGGCAGCATAGCAAGCCAAGAAGAATGATGATTAGGCGTTTCATTTTGGCTCCAGCAGCCAGTGAATAATTTGTTTGGAATTAATACCTTCGGCTTGAGCTGCAAAAGAAGGTAAAATACGGTGTTGCAAAACATTGATTGCGGATGCTTTAACATCTTCTTCAGCAGGAGTTAAACGACCATCCAAAGCCGCTCGGGCTTTGGCAGATAAAATTAGATATTGGGAAGCGCGAGGTCCTGCACCCCAGGCAACCCATTGTTTAATTTCTTCTGAAGCATCCAAACTATTAGGACGGGATTTTCTTACTAAATTTACAGCATATTTCAGCACATGCTCACTAACCGGAAGAGAGCGAACTGCTTGTTGTAAAGCAATTATTTGTTCTCCCGAAAGCTGAGGAGTTATTTCCGGAACATCGAGTCCCGTAGTACTTTCGGCAATTAAAAGCTCTTCTTCCAGAGTTGGGTAATCAATATTGATAAAGAACATAAAACGGTCTAACTGTGCTTCCGGTAAGGGATAAGTTCCTTCTTGTTCAATGGGATTTTGAGTTGCCATCACTAAAAAGGGTTTACTTAAAGGACGAGTAACGGTTCCGCTGGTTACAGCATATTCCTGCATTGCTTGAAGCAAAGCTGCCTGGGTTTTAGGTGGAGTCCGGTTAATTTCATCTGCCAAAATGATGTTGGCAAAAATAGGACCTCTAATATATTCAAAGCGTTTATGTTCGGTTACCGGATCGTTAATCAGGATATCTGTTCCGGTAATATCGGAGGGCATTAAATCCGGGGTAAATTGAATGCGGCTGAAAGAAAGCGTAAGTGCTTTTGCCAGAGAAGAGATTAGCAATGTTTTAGCAAGTCCCGGAACACCTTCCAGTAAAATATGTCCATTGGCAAACAAAGCAATTAAAACATCTGTTAATACTCTATCCTGTCCAATAATAGTGTGATGTATTTCATTCAGCAGAGCTTCCTTCAAACTCCGCATTGCAGTAATATCCTGAATCAGTTCTTCTTTAGTCATCTATTTTATCTCCTTTAATAACTTTGGAAAAGAGTTCGGGGCCCAAAACAGCTAAAGCAATTATACCCCATAAACTCATCAAACCGGCTGTTAGAATATGACCAAAAGCCATAATTGCCGAGGCAGTGGTCTTTGTCAATCCAAATCCCATACTGAAAATAATAATCATCATCCATTCGTTACTGCCAAGTTGAGCAGGCGGTTGGGGAATGGCGTAGGAAAGATTGATTAAAGTGTAACCAAATAAAACCAGAGCAAAAGGATATAATATACCAAAAGCTCGGAAAAGCAAATAAAAATAAAGTCCATCCAATAAAACCCCGCCAGCGGTGAGGAAAAATGCCAAAATCAATTTGAAGGGATGGTGTTCAAAGAGATTCAGTTCACTGATAAACATTTCTATGGCAGGGTTTATCCGTGCTTTAGCTTTTTTAGGCAGCCAGGAAAAAATAGCGGCAATAATCTTTACCACCAGGTCTTTCTTCCAAACCGAAACAAGGAGAATGGCAAAAGCAACAATAAAGATTAAAGTTAGCAGACATAGCAAAATCAGCATCGGAGAGCTCAGCTCCACTGCTATAAAAGGCAAAACTATGATGATGAATAAAATGGCTATAGTATCAAAGACCTTATCTACAAAAACCGATGGCAGCGCTTTCAAATAGGGAAGATGATAATCTTTCTTAATAAACCAGGCACGGGTAAAATCACCTGCTCTTATGGGAATTAAATAGTTAAGCAGATTACCTGCCATAGCATATAACCAGGTTTTGAAAATATTAGGATTTGCAGGAGCAGGAATTAATAAACGCCAGCGCAAAGAACGCAAAAAATACGCAGAAAGGTATGCTATGGAAGCAATAACCACCCAATTATAATTGACTTTGGCAATTTGGGATTTAATTTCAGCTAAAGGGGTATAATATAACCAGGCAGCAAGTAAAAGTATGCCGATTATGAGTCCTATTATTATGGAATTACGATTTTTTCGGGTCATTCACTATTTTCCGGCGTAAAAAGCAGATAATAATGATGTGCCCAATATTTTTTAAACTGCTTGGGAGCGGTCTTTTCCACAAAACTATATCTAAACATCTTATCTGCAAATTCGCTATCTTCTTCTTGATAATAAGATAAAATAGTAACCGGTTCAGTTTCTTTTTCCTGCATTGCTGGCTTTTTCAATAACCGACCGAAGAATAATTCTTTTTTCATTCCAATATCAGGCCAGGGAGGACAGTCAATATAGTTTTCGTCCCGTAATTGCCATCCATTTTGTTTCATCAGGGTCTTAATGGTGGCGAGGTCAAGAAATTCGGGATGTAAAAAAGGATATTTCTCCGGTGAATAATCCTTAATCTGCATTTTATAGCCAATTCCATTGCGGTTGGGAACACAAATTAAGATTGTTTTTTTACAAATTCGGCAAAATTCGGAAAGGAAACTGCGGATATTTTGGGTGAACCATAAAGCGGAAAAATTGAAGCCCAAATCAAACTGGTTATCGGGATAATTTAATTTAACATAATCGGGATTATATTTGATATCGCAATGCAAACGCAGTTCCTGCCACAATTCCCTTATTTTTTCTATGCGTTCCTTATCGTGATCTTCCAACGAAACCTTTATTCCCTGCTTTGCCAAATTTAACAAATTGATGCCGCTTATTCCGGTGAAACCGAAACAGGGTGCTTCCAGAGCCGATTGAATATTGTAGGTTTTACATACAAAATCCAGTAATTGATTGAGCACAATGCGTTCATAAGAAGAACCCAACCCCTCATCAGGATTAGTGAAATATTTTACCCAATCATTGATTATAGGAACAGCCATCAGTGTTTTTGATAGTCCTTTATAGTTATTTCAAATTCGGGAATAGTGAAATGGGCTATATATCCTTCTTTTTCCATTACCTCGTAATAGGTGCTAACATCGTAAAACCAACTTTTGGAAATAAGCTCAAAACGGCTGATCCACAATTCATTTTTCACCAGTCGGGCAAGTTTCTCACCCCAGAGATAGAAAATTCTATCAAACCTTAAAACCCGGGGATAGTTCTTTCCGTGCAACTGACGCGAAATAAAATCTACCAACGCCTGCAAACGAACAGGTTCGCGATCCGCAACCGTAAAAGTAAGACCGCTTTTCCAGTTATTGGTCGTAAGATAGATAAATGCCTTAATTAAAGCATCAATATGGCAGAGATGTATCCAAACCGGTTTATTGATTAGCGGGAAAAGATGCTTATCCACTAATTTTACCATTTGATAAGGAAAACCGTAATCTCCTTCACCATAAGCTATGCTGGGACGAACAATGGCTGCTTTTAGGCCATTTAAAATAGCCCGATTGATAATGCGTTCTGATTCAATCTTCGTGTAATGATAATAATTATCGGGATTTTTCTCAGTTTGCGGTCCTGCAGGAAGTTCTTGAGGAATTGCTCCAAAAACACCAACAGAAGAGCAATAAATCAAGCGTGCATCTTTAGCAAGACAATATTCAACCATCTGTCCTGTGCTGTAAACATTGCTACGCAGATATGTTTCTTTGGGAAATTTTCTGCCACCTCGTAAAGCACCAATATGCAAAATGGTATCAAACTCATTAGTAAAAAGGAATTCTTTTAAATTAGCAGTATCGGCAAGATCAATTTCCACAATCCGAATAACTTTTTCCCACCCTGGATAACGCTTGGGATCGGTGCCGGGACGCACTAAAGCTGTAATCTGATAATCAGGATAGGAAGCTAACAATTCCTTTAAAACATTTCTGCCTATGAAACCGGTTATTCCGGTTATTAAAATCTTATCCAAAAATCCTCTTTAGAAAATTGCGTTTATGATGATGGTGAGAATGATGAGGACGGTAAACTTGCACATATTCATAAGGAATGCTTTCTCCGCTGGCAATGCAGGAAGGGAAAACATAAAACAGCAAATGCGCAGTGTGATTATCAATTGCTTCCTCCACCTTGTCCCGGGCTTCAAAATAAGCCAGGTATTTGCCGCGGGTATGATCGTCAGATGCAATAAAATGTGTCCAGCCCTTGTTAACTAAAATCCAGGCAGTGTCCTTCACTTTTTCTCCGTAAAATCCTAATAAGCTTCCAGCATTGGTTTGCATATAGATATTACGATAGATCAGGTCTTCGGCTCTTGAGGGTTTTTGCATAATACTTACATAGCGTTCTGCATGTGCCAGAATAGGTTTATATCCAGCTCGTAAGATAGGAAAGATATTATTGTAAAAATCATTGGGCAATCCGTTTAAATCGCTTTCCAAAAGGATGTAAGAACTTTTGCCCAAGGTGAGGTTATTCTCTTTAATATCTGCCAAGATATTGGGCTGTAAATATATCTCAAAACCAGGTTGTAAATCAAGGTCTATTCCGGCATCTTTAACTAACTTCACCACAGTATTGAACTTTTCATCATATTCCGAACGAGTATATTGATAGTGACCTCTAAAATAATGAGCCGTTAAATATACTCTTTTAACTCCTCCTTCAGCCATCGCGGATAGTTGCTTAAGAGAATCCTCCAGCGATTTGGAGCCGTCATCAATATTTGGTAACAGATGAGTATGAATATCAACCATCGCTTAGGGTAATCTCTCTTTTATCATTGCTACGAATTCCAGAAGAACAGAATTATTGGGATAGGGCTTCAGCATTTTAACGGAATTGGCAAGCATATTTTCCACCGTCTTACGCGCTTTATCAAAACCCAAAAGAGCTGTGTAACTGATTTTGGAAACAGGAATAATTTCATCATCCAAACCCTCACTGCCACGAGAATAATCTGCCTCTATATCTTCAATCATTTGATAGGCAATTCCCAAATTCATAGCATAAGTTCGCATAACCTGATGTGTTTCTTCATCCGTTTTACTTAGCATACAGGCAATATCGGCTGCTGCCTCTAACAAAGAACCAACTTTCTTCATATCTATATAATTCAAAGTGCTGATTTTCATCACTTTATGCCTGCTGGATAAAGCTACAACCTGACCGCCAATCATTCCATAACTCTTTGTCGCATTTGATAGGATGCGAATTGCTTCCAGCACCTGTTCCGGATTGTTCATCTCGCTAACTATTTCATAAGATAGAGTATATAAGGCATCGGCAGCCAAAATAGCTATGGCATTACCATATTTGATATGCAACGCGGGCTGACCTCTGCGCTGAGTTCTATTCATCACACCGGGTATATCATCATGAATTAACGCTCCATTATGCAAAAGCTCAATTGCTGCTGCAGCTTTTACGGCATCGGGCAAAGAACGATGTTTTTTAAAACCCGTAAGCATTTCAAACATAGATAGAAGCAATAACGGACGCCATCTTTTGCCGCCGGGAATTACTGCTTCATAAATTGCTTTTTTAAGCTCTGGGGCATATTTGGTCTCATAAGACAACGCATTTTCAAGTTCTTTTTCTATAAGCTCGAAACGCGTTTCAAAATACTTCTGTAAAAGCAAAACACACTTCCTTTTCAGCACGCTTGCTAAAGCTACTATTTTATGGCTTCTATTATCTCAAATACCATAGATTTGTCAAGTTCTTTCTCGCTGCACAGATAATATATAGTTCCTGGAGATAGGTGTATTCCAAAAATCACTTAGTTGCAGATTGAAAACACCGTTTCTCAGGAAGGTTGACCTCCTGGTCAACCATATTAAACGATGTCCTCATCGTTTAATAGGATAAAGGGTTTCCGTTACCGTTTGCTTTTCGGTAAAGAAATAAAGCGTAAGAGGTGGTTGATGAGGACATCAACACTCCGATGTCATCCTGAAGGGCTTTAAGGTATCACAACCTTCACGACCCTTTTTATCTATATTTTAGCTTTCAGAGCCAAAGAAAAGTTTCTTCCCGGTTCCGGATAACCGTATTCACTTTGGTAATCCTCATCCAGCAGGTTCTCAATTCCCAGCGATAATTCATAGTTTTTCCAGGGGAAGATACATAGCAAATCGTGCTTCCAGTAAGTATTTAAAGTATGGTAACCTCCGCTGTCATCTTGAGAAAGCCGTCTATCTCTATAAGAACTATAGAGCAGAAACTTAATTTTACCGGGTAAGGTAAATCTTTGGCATAATTCCACAGAGTTTTTAGGTGTCTCGGTTAAGTAATAATCACTATTTTCCCGGTAGCTCAGGTAAGCGTAATTGATGCTGGTCTGAAAAATATTCGCAGGAGAATAGCTTAGTCCAACTTCCGTGCCCTGGGATTGAACTTTGCAGATATTTTCATAGATGCCTTGGGAAGACAAATCAATCAGGTTTTTTGTATCATTATAATAGGCGCTAATGGAAAAGGAGAGTTTATTTCGGTAAAATGCCTGTTGATGACTTAGTTCCAGTTTCAGAGCATTTTGGGGTTTCAAATCGGGATTTCCTTTACGAGCTGAATAAAGCTGACGCATAGTTGGATGAGAAGTATTGCGTCCGATGGCTAAAGAGGTTTTGCCTTCCGGTATTATTTCATACACAATTCCTAAAGCGGGTTCCAACTGGGGTTGCGAATTGTTATTATCACTATTGATTCTGGTATTAATGCCAATTCCTGTAGTTAAAGATAATTTGGGTAAAACGGTGCATTCAAATTGAGTAAATGCCTGATGTATATGGACAACCGAATCCGTCCATTGTTGGTAAGAATCGTTATCTTTCCGGGTATTGCCCTGAAAATCGTAATTATAGCCAAAATCTATTTTTTGATTATCCCCAAAAGTTTTCGTTAAACGGGAATGAACCCCTAAGCCGGTATTCTTCATTTTAGAATCTAAAGTAAGGTTTTGGTATGCAGGATCGTTGAATTCCAAATAGCGATCGGTGTTCCCGGCAGTAATTAATTGCAGATTTAAAGTGCTGGAACCACTCATTTGCATTTTTGTCCATAACCCGATATGATAACGCATCCAATCCCGATACTGACGATAGCGCTGTTCGTAAATAGAGGCAGGAATATTCTTTTGTTCCATTTGGCTATAATTGAAGTCAATACCGGCATTATGGAAGTTCAAAAATTCTCTGTCCAGAGAGCCGGAAACATTATACAGGCATTTATCGCTGTTATTACGAACTCCTCCATCTTCATAATGCGTAGGAGTAAATTTTTCAGAGAGCATAAAGCCGTCCGATTTTTCGCGAGAAACGCCTAACCGGTAATTCCAGGTGTCAAAACTATGCGCTGAAGAGATATTCACTTCATTGGTATTGTTGCGTTTAAATATTGTATTCAGTTCCAGCCAGTAATTTTTAGGCGGGGTTTTGGATATAATATTGATTACCCCGCCCATATTATTTGTACCGAATAGAGGAGAAGCTGGTCCCTTTAAAACCTGGATTTCTGCAATATCCAGCAAAGAGAGTTTGCTGATATCCACATTGCCGAAATAGCCATTATTTAGAGGTTTGCCATCCACCATCACTTTAATTTCGTTTTTCCTGAAACCCCTTAAGCGTAAATTGCTTTCGTCTTTTGTGCCAATCGTAGCGCTGATGCCAACGCTATTTTGCATTGCTTCTCTCAAGGAGAGGGAGGTTTTTACATCTTCACTGCTAATTGTATGTAACGAGCCAATTGCCTCTGAGGGCTTTTCCACTATTACATAAACGGTAGGAAGAGTGTAGGTCTTCAGGGAATCCTGTATTACCGTTCCGCCTAAGGCAACTGCCATCCAGGCAAAAATAAGCAGCAGGATAGTTTGCAGCCGTTTCACTTCTAAGCTATATAATATCTTTAATAATCCGTCATTATTCTTGATTCGTAGCCGTCAAAGCTGGCAGGAACAGGAATAGCTATATCTTTTTTATCTTGAGGTGCAAGAGGAAAAGTGTAATCTTGTAAACCGGCATTGGTTAGTTCTATCTTTGCCAGTTTTTTAAACTTCTTTTGGGAATTAGTTAAAGAATCATTCAGCGCTGGAAAAGTGGTAACTTCAGAATCCAGCAGATAATAGCCCTCAGCAATTTGTTGCGGAGTATAATTTTTAGCATAGTCATCTACAGCAATTAACCGAATAGTGCTGCTATCGGATAAACTAATACCCTGAATCAAATCGCTAAGTTTAATTGCTTCTTCAGTTCCAGAAATCCAATTGGGAATGGTATGAATTGTTAAGCCCTTCAGTTCAATGGTTTTACTGGCTCTTCCGCTAAGGACATCCACTTTGCGGTATAAATTGAAGAGGGATGTGTTTTTTACTTTGAAAGCGCTTGGAAGTCCCAAGTCAGGGGAAAACCAGGTGCGGTTGTTATCGCTGGGGACAATATAGCCCTCTTTAAAGAAATTCCAGGTTAAATCGTAACCGGCATTAACAGAAGCACGAGGACTGTAATTGTCACTGGCAACAATTTCATAAGCAAATAAATCTCTGAAATTCAAGGTATCGCTGGCAGAGGGATCAACTAAATCACGCACAGTGGCATTGGAAATAAATTGGTCCAATTGGTAACCATAAATATTAGTGTCTGTTGGATTGTCGTCCTTTTCACTGCAGGCAAACATAAATAGTGTAAGGAGTGCGAGTAATAGCACGCTAATTCTTTTCATTTTTCCTCCATATAAAGCTATAGAGGCATACAGGGATGAAGTTTTTTTTATTTCCCTGTTGCCTTTCCAAATACGGGAGGCATAATCGTTTCCAATTATACCCTGTGGTGCAATTCCATACTGAATACAGTTTAGGAAGTTGCACTCGGCTTTTTACAAAAAATCCGCAGCAAGTAAAATTGTCAACCCCCAACTTTAGTGTTTCACGCAGATTTCGCAGATTACGCAGATTTAATAGGTCTGGGATAAATAGGATTATTGGGATTTACAAGATTAATTATAATTAGCTACCGAGAACACCGAAGCCACCGAAAAAGAACTAACTTTGAACTAAGAACTCCCGCACTAAGAACTCCCGCACTAAGAACTCCCGCACTTTGAACTCCCGCACTAAGAACTCCCGCACTCCTGCACTCAATTTGCCTTTTTGGTTCTATGAATTATATTCTGTAATATAGCTTGTAAAAAAAGGATGAGGAAATGCGTAAATATTATTTATTCCCGGGTCTGCTGTTAATGATTCTGCAGCTTTCGGCTTTTCAGGTATATTTACCGGAAGGGCAGGTAAAAGAAATTACCATAGAGGACTTAAAGCAGGAAAAGCTTGTTACTTTCACTACTGTTAGAGATAAAGACGGGGGTCAAAAAGAAGAGACCTGGCAAGGCATTCCTTTAATTTCCTGGCTAAATTCTTTCACCGGCAGTTCCTGGCTAAATTCTTTCACCGGCAGTTCCTGGCAAAATTTGCAAATTGAAAGTAACGACAATTATCAGCTTTCTTTTCACCGTTTAGAACTGGATGACACCAATGCTTATCTGGCTTTGAAATTGGGAGCGGAAGAACTTTCGGAATATAACATCCGCTTAATTTTTACCCGCTACCGGGAAAACGCCTGGATGAGGAATATTAAATGTTTACGGATGTTAGGTTTTAAGCCGGTTCCTAAACCCAGGCAAATATACTTTTGGGATAAGAGCTTGCAAAAAAACGGCATTGATCTCAAATCCGGAGCAATTGCAATCAAGGACTTAATGCAAAAAGGTTTTGGTTTGGAAAGCGGGGATCTTATTTTTGTAGATGAACAATTTCGCAAGTTATGCTTTAGTTATCCTCGGGAAATAGCTAATGCCTCACTATTTATGGATTCCCGGGGACAGTATTTTCTGGTTCCTGAACCTTCTTCTCCGCTCAAAATCTCTTTTGAAAACGATCTTTCCCGCATAATCTATATCCAGTGTGGAGCAATTGCTTATCTTCCTGAAGACGCCATTGAAAACATTGCAGGGATAGGGAAAACCCTTAATTGGAACTGGAATAGTGAATATCTGTATTTTTTCAGAGCAGAGAAAAGACAGATTAAAGCCGGAGAAAAGCCCTCGGATATCAATGAGGATTGCTGGCTGGAATTTTAACCGCGATTATAGAAAGGACTTATGACGACTTGTTTCACGCAGATTACGCAGATTAAGCAGATTACGCAGATTACGCAGATTTGATTTCTGAGTGGTTTACAGTGCCGTCAGCACTCCCGCACTCCTGAACTTCCGCACTCCCGCACTTTGAACTCCCGCACTTTGAACTCCCGCACTCTAATACATAATATATTGTTCCACCAGCATAAACATCACTTTATCGCAGATCTCATTAACAGCATTCAGTTCACTCATTTTTTCGGCAATTTCGGGTAAAGAAGCAGTGCTTTTAATTCCGGTTATGTTAGTATTATAAATACTTTTACCGTTGCTGCTTTGAAGCAATTCTACATAGGCATCAGCGGTGGCAGAATATTGATTGAGCAGGGGCAGATAATTACTGCTGCGGTTATAGATATTAACTTTGAAAGTCCAGTCGCTGGCATCTTGGTTTTCGGTAACCTCCAAATCCAAGTCCTGCAGTTTCTTAATTAAAATATTGCGGAAGTCAGTTCCCGGAGTATTATCAAAACTATATTCAAGGTAAGCTTTGGGCTGACGGACATTTAGTTTTAAAGAGGCAGGCATAAAGCGCAGATTATTAAACATAGTTTTAACTACCGGGTTATCTCTTCCTGTCAGCCAGAATGCCTTATCCGGTTTAGCTTCTACAAATTGAGGATTGCTGAAAGAAGTTATGCGGTTGATAATTAATTCCGCTGTGCCGTTTTCATCTGTTGTAGCAAAGGGAATAATTTCGCCTTTTCCACTGTTGAAAATGAAGCATACAGGAAAATTAGAGCAGGGATATTCTTGTCCGTTTTTATTGTAACTTACGGCAAGAGCAACGGTTTTGCGTTCTCTTTGCTTAGCAGTAAGGTCTATCTCCTTATGGGCAAATTTAATGCTGAAGGTTTCGGGTAAACGGTTCAGACGATAGAAAAGTTCGTTGTAAAGGTTAATCTCATTGCCTTTGTAAAGCGTTGTCAAATCCCTATCGGTATAATCCACAATCAGTTCCAGTCCTTGCAAAAGCGAGGTTATTCCGGAACCAATATTGGTGTTTGCAGCATCAAAATCCGCAAGCAAATTGAGGGCTTGAGCCATTGCCTGTTCGCATTGAGTTTTCCGCCAGGCAGCATATTCCCTTTTAGAAAGACGATAGTAAGCCCAATAGTCATTTTTGGTTTCATAAGTGCCAACCAACTGCAGGTCTCTAATTTTATTATTACTGGAGCTGCGAATTCTGCTTATTATTTCAGAGGAGGGAATACCATTTTCCTCTGTTTCCTTTAAAGCAATATCGGAATCAATCTGCACGCTGATTTGAGTGGATATTTCCAGAATAGCATTATTTCTGGCAAGTTCCACATAGTTAGGTGCTTTACGGGGGATTTTTACTACAGCGCTATAGTATTCATTATCATAAGGCATTTCCAGAATCCATTCCGGTTGCTTTTTTGCCATACTGCATGCTGTAGCAAGCAAGAGCAGAAGATACAATAACCGTTTCACTGCATTAAATATCCGCTAACTTTATTCACGATGTCATTTCCTGTATTTTTCAGTGTTTCCATAATCATTTCATTGACGGATGGGGGAAAGGGCTCTGCTTTTTCCAGCAATCTTTTTGTATTGGTACTTAAAGCACGATCGTCTCCAGATATCTTTCTTGCCCAGGTATCGCTAAAGGGATTTTTAACTTCCAGGGTTTCCTGCAGGATTATTTTTCCGGTTTCCACATCCAGGATGCTGTAGGAGGTGGAAACACTAACGCTTGCCGTTTTAGTATATTTACGGTAGCGGAAATAGACCTTACCCTTAATTTCTTTTTCTTGAGCAGTTCCGTCGGCATCAATATATTCCTCAGTCCGCAGAACAACTTCCTTTTCATCTTCGCTTTGAACACTAACAGTGCGTTCAGGGGAAACGCTAATCTGCAAAATACTTCCAGTGAGGATTTCATTAGCTCCTAAAATTTGACCTAAACGAACGGAACCGGTTTCATTCACTAAACCCGAAGCAGAAAGTTGTTGTTCTTTCATCACTGTTTCCAATTGGGAACGGGCAATAATTTCTATAAATTCATTGTTTACAGAGGTTGAAATAAGACGAGAGACAATATAGTCAGTTAAAATATCACTAACGGCACCGTATTTTCCGGAAGTATTGCTTTTATCTGCAAAAGGAGAAACGGCTATTCTTTTAATTGCCAGTTTACGGCATTGTTCATATCTTAAATCGGCATCCTGGTAATCGGGAATCAAATTCAGGGCTGCCTTAAATTCCAAAGCTGCTTTCTTTTGCATCTCTCTATCGTTGCTGATTTTGGCATAACGAATACCGGTTTCATAATGGGCTGCAGCAGCATTTTCTTTGCTTTGTTTTATTTTTTCCGTGTAATCGGGAATTTCAATTGTAACTCTGTAACCGGAATAGGGATTTAGCAAAGGAGGCAGAACTTGAATTTCCTCTCCCGTTTTTTGCAGGGCGGTATATTCCTGATAGACCTGTTCCCATTTATTTATTTCGCTACTTTGGATGATATTCTCTATCTTTTTCTGTTTTGCTGAGCAGTAACTTTGCCAGGTTTTAACCAAAAGGTCTTGAGCTACATCGTTATCGGGATTTTTCTTAAGGGTTTTTACAATGTCCTGAATTGCTTCTTCATAATTCCCTTTGTTTAAGTGCTTTTGGGTCTTTTTGGCAAGTCGGACATTTTGAGAACAGGCACTTAAAATCAGCAAAGAACCAAGCAGAACAGGAAGCAGCCATTTTTTCATTAAAACTCCACTGAATACATACATAATTCCAAATTGCATTCCGAGAGGTTTATGTCAAGCGGATTTTGATTGGATTTTAGAAACAAGGATTTCAGGATGTAAGGATTTAGAGGATATAATAGGTCTGAAATGAAGGGGATAATAGGGATTATAACATAGTTAGAATAATTGAAGTTATACCGATTTTTAAAATTACTTTTTTCCCCATCTTCATATTAGTCGTTATGAGTCCTATATACCCCATAAGTTATTTCCCGGGTAAAAGTTATCAAAGCACAAAGGACTCCTTACTTACAGCAGGAAAGTCCTTTTTTTTGTTTTTGCTCTAAACCGCTTCTTTTTTTATTACAACCCTATAAAGAAGTAACGAAGAATACTCTTGCTATTATCACAACCGAGGGAAGTAAGCATCCTTCTTTTTTTGCTATAGCGTAATTTGGCAAACGAAAAAAAATCTTTGCTTATCAACCTAATCTATCGCATTATATATTTATTCTTACGATAAATCATAATGCTACCTTCTTTACAGGGCTACTCACTTTCTACTTTCTATATTCTTGTTCATTTCAGGATAGCCAGTTTGCGGATATAGGTGTTTGAACCAACCTGCAATTGTAAAATATAAATTCCATTGCTTAACTCTCTGCCGTTATAATCAGTTGCATTCCAGATATAAGAATAGGTGCCTTTAGTATAATTACCGGATATCGGTTCGCAAACCTTCTGTCCCCGGTTGTTATAGACAATGGCTTTAACGGTTGACGGTTCCAAAACTCCAAAACGGATAGTAGTATCGGGATTGAAGGGATTAGGATAAATGCTGTTGATTCCTTCCAAAACAGGAATATTATTGTCATCATTACCTGGATGGAAGATTAATTCCTTTGGTCCGTAGAATGTGCTATTGGCATTTAAATCCATACATTCCAGCCAATAATAGTAAGTTCCTGAGGCGTTTATCTCTTTATCTGTATAAACATAATATTTGGGTGCAGAAGTATTGGTGGCAGGAATAAAAACTCCCAAATCCACAGCAGAAGCAAAGTCATCTGAAGTTCCACGATAAAAACGAAAACCCGATAGTTCCGTTTCACTTTGCGTTACCCATAATATTTGAGCATAGTTCTGATAATTGATACTTACAATAAAGGAAGAAAGCTCCACAGGCAGAGTTTGATCTACTTCCGAAAGAGTAAAATCAAAATAAACGATGCCACTCATATCAGGACTTGTTAAGCCATCTGCTACCACATATCTTGTATCTCCTGACCCCTGAACAGGGTATTCACCTTTCAAATACCAACCCTTGGTAGCATTATTTCTCAACCACAATCTTAAGCTACTGGATCCTGTTAAAGAAGACGGAAAATACATAGTTGCCTGAAATACATCAGTTACAAAACCGGAAGTGTACCAAGTGCGAGCTAAACTGTGGTTAGTCCCTACAGTATTAATATCCTCAGTAAACCTGATATTCATTGAATAAAATTTCGCCTTGGTTGAATAAATATCTGCATTTTTGAATTTATATATTATCTTTTTGGAATTCATTCTCAAACCACCGTGATCAAAAGCTAAATTCGTAACAGTAACATCATTTGGCAATTTAACCGATAAAGTATCTGCTCCAGCAAGATTAATTCTTAAAGTATTCACTTCAGAGGGTAAACTTGTTATATCTTGTGAAGTTACAGAGACAATGTAATTTGTCCCCTGCGTTGTCATCTGAGGGTAACCACTTCCATTGTAAATGAACTGCGGAGTTCCACTTGCCGAATCGTAGGAACTAATAGATAAATAATAATTACCAAGTTGTATCCAACCACTGTCAAAATGTAAAATACTACAGCTCTCATTATCCGTTAGAGTTACTATATGCCCGGATTCTATATAAACTTTAGCTGCACTGGAAGTAGGTTTGGCTGTGGCATCATTCCAGTGAGTTCCATCCCTTGAGGACTTCCAGGTTGTAGTTCCTGTCCATCTATGATTTGTTCCATCCCAAGTATTAACTGTTCCCCAATTTCCACTTGCAATACTGGCAAAATAGTCAGTTGATTTTGTAGCTGTAGGAACTTCACCTCCTCAGGCACAACCGGTTGAATAAGTTGTTCCGCTTAGTGTGAAAATGACACCATAATAACGAGTGCTGGATTGTAAATTAGTAACTGTTACCGAACCTCCTGTACCATTATATACACAATAAAATCCAGAATCTTCAAGTTGAGATTTTTTAACATTCCAATCTGCACTTGCTTCATAAGTTCCTGATGCTTGAGGAGGATAGACAGCTGTGTCTTCTTTAAGAAAGAGAACATAAGTTAATCCTAAAGTAACGCTCCAGGAAAGATTAATGCTGGAAAAAGTAACATTATCAAAAGTGATAGCAGTAGGAGGATCTGTACTGGAAGTTGTAGTATGATTATAAGCAGGGGACGGCATATAGATATAGGTATTAGCTACATCACTGTAATTATATTCCATCACTTCCACAGTGTAAGTAGTACTTTTAGTTAGCCCGGTAACAGTTACGCTTGTTCCAGTGCCTTTATAAATGCAGAAATATCCGCTTGAACCAATTTGGGAACCAGGATCCTGCCAGTTAGTACTGGCTGTGTAAAAAACACCATTGGCAGCATCAACCGGAGTAGCATTACCTTCTTTCATAAACATTATGCGTTGGGCAGCGCTTCCAGCTGTGCAACTGACCGTAAATCTGCTTGGTCCAATATCCGAAAAAGTAACAGTTGAAGCTTGAGTATTGGGGCTACGCAAAGTGATATTCACATCATCAATATGGATATCTGCATTTCCGCTTGCCAGATAGAATCTGATATAGACATTAGTGTAAGTAGCGGCGTGAACATCTACAGAGTAAAACTTAAAACTGCTGGTAAGGGGATTTGAAGAATTAGAATATGTTGTTATATCAGTCCAAGTTAAAGCATCGGTACTATATTGAATTCTAAAAGAATATTGACTGCCGGTATTTTCCAAGGCAAAGAAAGTGATTAAACCAGGTGTATTAACTTTCCTGGTATAAGCATAGTCGCCAGCTGGTTGAAGCTCAAGAGAATAACCCCCGGAATAGGCAGGAGAATTTCTAACAGCACCAGAAAATGTCCAACCGCTGGGGGGCCAGGTTCCATCAAAATTTTCGCTTACAATTACATATTCCAGATATTGAGTTCCACCGGCTGTAGTTGAACCACCTTTATAAAAAGTTGTAGTAAAGATAATATTATCCGTTGTGATAGCAGAAACGGATAAAGTATGGTTGGGAATTAATGTCTGTCCAATATCAGCAGTAATCCAGAAATAGTGAGTTGTATTACTTAAAATTTTATTTAAACCAGAAAAAGTATGTGAACCATTTCCTAAACCCGATGTTAATGATGAAATATTGGTTGCGCTGGTAAAGGTGTTAGCAGTATTGTACCAAAGCTGTAGTTTAGTTAGTTCACTTTCAGTATAAGTACCAGTGGTCGTAAAAGATACACTTGATAATGTTCCCCCTCCTCCGGTCATTTTAAGTTGGAAAGTGAATAGCCGTTTTTTAATTAATCCTGCATTAGCAACTGCTTCTCCAATTTGATTGTTAGAGGTTAATTCAGCGCTTTGTGCATACCCTAAGACGGAAACGAGGAGTAGTAGTAATATAAAAAGTGTCTTTTTCATTTTATCTCCTTATCTGCTAATTCACTTAAAAAAAGCATTCAAACAGTTAGCAGTAATTATTTTTATCTACGCTCTTACAAAGTAACCGGTATTTAAATTAAAGCAAATCCTTTTTTGAGTTTTCAGTAATTTTTTGTTAATGGGCAAAGGTAACATATAGACAGATAAGAAGATAGTGAGAAAAAAAATTTTTGAGGTATCAGCGGAAAAGTCCATTTTTTGTTTTTGCTCTATACCGCTTCTTTTTTTATTACAATTCTATGAAGAAGTAACGAAAATTACCCTTGCTATTACCGCAACCGGGGAAGTAATCATCCTTCTGTTTTTGCCATAGCGGAATTTGGCAAACTCGCTCTAAAGGGCTTTAGTTCAGGAAGAACGACGTCCTCGTCGTTCAAGCACAAGAAGGGGTTGACCAGGAGGTCAACCATCCGATCTCGCCCTAAAGGGCTTTTGGCAGAGGGCTGAGAGCTGAGGGCAGAGGGTTGAGGGCTGAGGGCAGAAAGGCAGAGAGAAATAATAGGTCTGGGATGAACAGGATTATAGGGATTTTAGGGATTTATAAACTTGAATGTTTTTCCATAAATGATATGAACATCCAAGTTTTCCTTTCCATCCTGTCATCTTCTTTTTTTCCCGGTTACCGTTCACTTTTCACCCTTCACTGTTAATTCTCAATTCTCCATTCTCAATTCTCAATTCTCAATCCTAAATCTTTTTCTCTTTTTCTCTTTTTCTCTTTGTTCAAATATCCTCTTTTTCTCTTTCTCTCTTTGTTCCAATATCCTCTTTTTCTCTTTTTCTCTTTGTTCCAATATCCTCTTTTTCTCTTTCTCTCTTTGTTCCAATATCCTCATTTTCTCTTTCTCTCTTTGTTTAAATATCCTCTTTTTCTCTTTCTCTCTTTGTTCCAATATCCTCTTTTTCTCTTGTTCTCTTTGTTCTAATATCCTCTTTTTCTCATTCTCTCTTTGTTCCAATATCCTCTTTTTCTCTTGTTCTCTTTGTTCCAATATTCTCTTTTTCTCTTTCTCTCTTTGTTCAAATATTCTCTTTTTCTTTTTATGTATTTTCAACACGGAATGTAAATTATTCAGGTTTATCAGGGAGAAAAAAAGCGATAGCAGAATGTAAGGCAAAACCAGTATTTTGAAGTTATGCCGGAGAAAAGATTCCCATATCGTTCCCATATCGCGATACGAGAACGATACGGGAGTCATATCGGCAATATATCTTATGGGCAAGGGCACTGATTAAGCAAAAAAAAGCCCGGCAGTTAACCGGGCTTATTTTAGTTCTGGATTTGCTTGATAATATTGTTTACTTTTCGGCAGTTATGCGGAAAAAGCGTTTAGAGCCAAGTTCGGACAGGTTCAGGTTAATTTGTCTGCTACCGGCAGGGACACTTACATAGAGAGTATAGGTTCCAAAGGGCTCTTCGCTGGCATAGATTTTATAGTTACTAACTGTAACAGGGGTATGGGATACGGAAAGAGTAACGGCATCCCAACGCAAAATATAGTTATCAGGGGTTGATTCCAGAATTACATTTTGCGGAGAAAGGGGTGTTTCATCTATAACCTCAAATTGAAAAACGCTACTGCTATCCACGAGGGGTCCGGAAGTCATAACCAGCTGCAAATTGTAGCTACCCCAGGAAGTTAGAACTGTATCCAGATTATAGGTGTTGGAAACAGGGATTCCATTCAAAAGCCAGGTAGCGTAACTCTCGGGAGTATTATGCCCCAAAGAATTATTTATAAACTGAAGAGGTTGCCCAACAAAGAAAGGTCCTTCCGGAGTTGTAAAAGCAGCAGTATGATGATAATAGAAACAACCAATATCGGCAACCGTGCCATCCGGGTCTGGTTCTGTATCAGGATTTCCGGCATCAATACAGGGACTGTTATATGGCAATGCGAAATCAAGCTCCAGGGCATTTACAAAGTTTGGATTGGCATTGATATTACCGGTTCCGGGAAAAACCTGGGTGCCATAGTTAATATCGCTATAGGTAACATTGTAAGTTCCGTTTACACATTCCAAAGGATTATTCAAAGCAGTATTGCTCCAAACGATATTATTCCATAAATTCAAATGTGAGGAAGTGATAACAGCTATTTTAGGATAACCGGATAGGGTATTATTGCTGAAAATTAAATTGGGAGTAGCATAGATAGAGAGAGCAACGCAATTCTGCAAAAAATCAGGTGGCACCTGGTCTTCTTCAATAACAAAGCAATTACGGGTTACAGGCATAAGTTCTGCACTATAATTTTTCAAGCCGGTTTGGCAATTCAAAATAAGAGAGTATTTCAGATCAATGTTTCCCCCGGGGTTAATCTGAATTCCGGTTTCAGCATCTTCAATTTGAACATCGCGCAAAACAGGTGTGGTATTATTCTCAATCAAAATTCCGATGTTTTCCAGTTCCTGTCTTAAGGTGCTGCTGGTGTTCCGGATACGGACATTATTCAGCGAAGGAGTTGCTTCAGAACGAATTCCATTATTTTCAACAGTAATTCCCTGATGGCATTCTTCAATCTGCACATCATTCAGAATGGCATTTTCATTGCCCTTCAGTTCAATTCCGCATTTGTCTCCGTTACGCAAAGTGCTGCTGGTGTTACGAATACGGACATTGTTCAGGGAAGGAGTAGAAGCTTGAAGAGGATCGGTATTATCTACTATAATTGCGGTATCATATTCCTCAACAGCTACATCCGAGATAATTACATTGCTCTTTCCTGTTATAACCATACCCTTGGTATCATTTTCTTCCAGGCGTTGAGAGAGGGAGGAATTTCTGAGGGTTATATGGTTTATAATCGGTTCAACTGGTGGGTCTTCCACACCCCGGATAACTTGGATACCGGTTTTATAGCTTAAGATGGTAACATTCTCAATGGGAGGATGGGATACACCAATAACCGTAATTCCGGTTCCGTTTATTAAAGCTGTAGTATCAATCGGAGCTATATAAACAGTATTGATAATCGGATGGGAATTTATAATGGTTATAGGATTAGTAGCATTCAGGATTTCACAATTGATAATATTGCTTTCTGTTCGGGTGCCTGCCGTTCCTGAAATTTCCAAACCACCCCAAAACAGATCCGGAAAGCCGGGAGAAAAAGTTACATCATTGGCAGAAATGGAACCGAGAATATTAATTGGTTCTTCATTCCACACCTGAATAACGATACCTGGCTCAAAAGTTATATTTTGAGTGCTATCTATAACAATGGGCTCAGTAATGTTAAAAGGAGAGTTATCTATTGTCCAGGTAGCAGGTAAATTATCTGAATCCACAACTACTCCGGTGGTAATATTCAAGAGAACATTAATGGTTACAAGATCACTGCTTTGCTCAAAACCGTCAGAAACACTAAAAGTGATAGTTTCTACTCCATACCAGTTATGCAAAGAGCTGAAACTAACCTGTAAACCGGTTATGGTAACACTAATATCGGTATTTCCGCTACAAGTTAAAGTTAACGGATCATTATCCAAATCGCTTATATAAGGTGTAAAATCCACTAACAATGAGTCATTGGCATAGAAAGAGTAACTTTCAGGTAAATCTATTACCGGAGGATGATTAGGACGCAGAACATTCATATTTACGGTAAGAGTTGTAAGCGGATGGGAAGGGTCATTGGAATTTATATTTAAAAGGGCATTATAGCTTCCAGGTGTAATAGTGAGAGCAGAAAAGGAAGCAGTTATCGTTACTGTGTCTCCAGCAGGAACTTCACCCTGCATAGGTTCAATTGTTAGCCAGGGGATAGTAGTTACGAGTTGATTAAGCACTATTTGATCGTTTAATTGATGCGGTTCGCTATTGAAAGCATCACCCTGGATAGTGTAAGAAAGAACAAGGTCTCCATTAATTGTAAAGGGGATGGATACATTTACAATTGCAGTAGCTGTTTCTCCACCGTGAATAACACCCCAGCCCCCGGATGATTCTCCCTGCCAGTGAATGGTTATTCCATTACCGGAAGTTAAATCAGGAATCATAGCTGCAGTTCCACAGGTAAAATTGGTGGCAGAATTGACAATAACTCCAGCGGGGAAAGTTATATACACATCTTTCAGCCATTCATTATCGGGGCTGTTATTATAAAGAGAAAATGTCCAATCCAATGTCTCTCCCGGTTCATAATTAGCATAGTTCAAAGATAAAGTGCTGCCTGCAATGCTTTTATCCGCACGGGTAAACTTTTTGGTTAACCAGCCACCTTCGCTTGGAGAGATGTAATAATATAAAGGTAAACCCCCAGTGTTGGAAATAGTGAAGGTTTTCTCTGTCTCCGTGCCGGCATCCAAAGCTGCCGTTAATGCATTGGTGCTCACTTCAATTGCCGGAGGAACATAAGCACTGCCGGTAACTTGTAAATGAACCAGATGATCGTTATCAGCATTACTGGCTATTATTACATTGCCATTATAACTTCCTGCTGCAAGAGGAGAAAAATTTAAAATATAAGTATTGATTGTGCCGGAAGGGATATTAAAACTCAAAGTATTGCGGGTTGAAGTAGTGCTTTTTGAAGTCCGTAAACTAACTCTTATGTTTTTCAGAAACAGTATAACCATCGGGAGTGTTAATTATTCCGGTTAGGGTTTCGCTACCATAATTCTGGATGGTAAATTCCCGGGTTTGGCTTTCGCCTACAGGAATACTGCCAAAATCCAGCGAATTTGGAGTTACTGCAATTTGAGGTTCATTATAAGCTGGTTCTACCACCAGTTTAATATTGGGTCTTGTATAATAAGCAGTTCCTAAGTCAAAGATATTGGTTTGATTAACATTATCATTTACAAGATAATGGTAACCATTTTCTATGGAAGTATATTGAACTGTTCCGGAGCGATTATAAGAGCTGGTAATACCAAAGGCAGTATCAACTAAAAGATTATCTGTTCCATTCCATAGAAAAGGAGCGGAAAAATTATACAGATTCCAACCGGTCTGGGTAGGCAAATAAGCAGGATTGGAATATACCGTCACCAAATTATCACCGGTAACAAAGGTAAAGACATCTGTAGCTGTAGTATGCTTCAGACGCACTACAAAGTTCGGCATCGTAACCGCTGGCAAACCAACTATATTAAAACCAAGCTGAGTAATATATACCGGACCAAAAATTCCTGCAGCATTTAATTCTGCTTTAGTATAGACAGATTGACCGTGCAAACTTTTGAACCATACATTAACAGGCGATGCATCAGAAGTTCCCGTTACAGAAGTCCCGGAGCCGATAATAGCTTGGGTAACAGGTTGAATTAAGGATATGGAAATTTCATTGGTTGTTTCATTATTACTATTATCAGTTGCTTTGGTTTTAATGGTATAAGTTCCTGCTGTAAAGCCGGTAGAATTCCAAATATAGGAATAGGGAGAGGAATTATCAGTATAGTAAAGAACATTATTAATGTAGAAATTAACGGAAGTAATTGTGCCATTACTGTCTGAAGCATTTACATCAATAGTAATAGCAGAATTGAGGGCAAAAGAGGTTCCGTTAGCAGGAGCAGTAATTATGCAAGTAGGCATTCCACTTTCAATAGTATTTAGGGCAGCATTGGCATTAACCATTCCGTAACCAGTATATCTATCCCAACCTGCACCTCCATCTATAGTCATATCAGTTGCAGTAGAAGTAAGCTTGGAAAAAACCTGAGCAGGAGTTAAAGAGGGGTCTTTGGAAAGCAGTAAAGCAGCCACTCCTGCAGCATAAGGTGTGGCACAGGATGTTCCATTGAACCATAAATAATAATCCCCGCTGGTATTATACCCATTCCCTGTTCCCGTAATGTCTGTAGCAGGTAAAATTGTGGGAGCCATTATGTCCACGGCTTTTTTATTATTCTGACTATTAATACCGTAATTGGAACCCCACCAATATTCTCCATCGGAAGAGGAGGCACTTTTTCTCTGTCCTGAAGGGCTGGCTGCGCCTACGCTTATTACAGAGGTTTCATTGGCAGGATAAGAAATAGTGGAATTATCCTCGTTTCCTGTAGCGGCAAATAATGTTACACCGGAATTATAGGCATAATTTAAGGCAGCGTCCGTAGAAGGTGAATCTCCTTCTTCTACATCCGTTGCACCCAAACTCATACTGGCAATATGAGCACTATTATCAGCCGCATAAGTTAACGCATTCTCTATAGCTGTAAAATACATCTCTCCATTAGAATTAGCTACTTTTAAAGGCATAACACTGCAACCACCCGCAATTCCTGTGATACCCAAAGAATTATTTGCTTTTCCAGCTGCAATTCCAGAACAGGCAGTTCCATGTCCTGGCTCTGCACTGTCGTCCATAGGATTGCCGTCATTATCTCCAAAATCATATCCCGTTACTAAACGCAAATCCGGATGCGCAGTATCAACACCTGTGTCAATAATAGCAATTATAATACTGGCTGAACCATAACCCTGGCTTTGATTCCAGGCAAGCTGTGCATCACTGTCAAAACCGACTGTGCCAACTCCTGAACCGGTATGACCGTAAGCAGTATAAGCAGGTAGCTGAGCTGTATTATTATGACCCCAGTTATTGGCATAATAGGTATCATTGGGAACAACTGCAGGATAGGCTATATATTCAGGAATTGCCTCTTCTACATAGCGATTGGTTTTAAACTTTTTAATCGCTTCTTCCACGGTTGTTTTGCCCTCCAGTTTCATCAAAAACCAGCGGTCAAAACCAGTTTGCTGCGCCCAACTTTTATCTTTAACATCACGATGAGCTCTGATTATTTTGTTAGCTCCGGTTTGAGACATTAGCTGATCCAGTTCATTAATACCGGTTGATGATTTTTCAGCATAAAGGTCTGTTGGAAGATTGGCACGGCTTACTGCTTCAGCGCTAAGTTTCACTTTTATCAGGTCAGGTGCATACAGTTTTCTGTTTACATCTTGCTGTGGATGTAAAGTAACTGCTGTTATAGAACCAAGCAGTAACAGCATTGTAATTACGATCAACGGTCTTTTCATTTTTTCTCCTTAAATATTCAGGATACCTAAAATCCTTTTTATAAAAGCTCTCAATTCAGGCAAGTAATTTCTTCGCTGGAAACTCAGATCTTTCAACAGCGGCTTCATTATTCTCCCTTTTTCATTTCATTATCAATAAAAAGGAGTTACCTTATAATATAATCAAAAAATTCACTTGACCAAATTGGCATATTCCAAGAAACGGGACAAAACCTTTAATCACAGCCGGTGAGCTGGAAAGGAGAAAAGATGACCTCTACACCACAATTTACAGGACGCTCTCTGTTTGACCTGGATGAATATTCTCGGGCAGAAATTATGTTCATTCTGGAAGCAGCCAAAAGAATGAAAGAGATTAACTTGCGGGAATATAAAAAGATTCCTACATTAAGGGGAAAAACGGTTTGTACATTATTCGTAGAAAACAGCACCCGCACCCGAATGAGTTTTGAACTGGCTGCCAATCGTTTAAGTGCCGATGTTGTAAGTTTTCAATCCTCTATATCCTCACTACAGAAAGGTGAAAGTTTGCAGGATACAGTTTACACTTTAAATGCAATGGGTATAGACCTCTATTGTATTCGTCACAGCAGTCCCGGGAGTCCTCAACTCGTTAACAAATATTCAGGTAAACCTGTTATTAATGGAGGCGATGGAAGACATTCACATCCCACTCAGGCATTACTGGATATTTTTTCTATCTGGGAACGCTTAGGTGACCTGAAAGGACTGAAAATAACCATTGTTGGCGATATTTTGAATAGTCGCGTTGTGCGTAGCAATTTAATTGGAATGGGAAAACTGGGAGCAAAAGTAACTGTTTGCGGGCCTAAAACATTGATGCCGGGAAATATGGAAAGTGTTTATAACTGCCGGGTAGAATATGATTTGCCTCGTGCTTTAAAAGATGCGGATGTCGTTATGGGCTTAAGAATGCAACTGGAACGAATGACGGAAGGGCTTTTCCCCTCTCTGGAAGAATACAGTAAACATTATGTTCTCTCCAAAGAGACCGTGAAATATGCTAAAAAGAATGCTTTAATTATGCATCCGGGACCGATGAATAGAGGAGTGGAAATTTTACCTGAAATTGCAGACAGCAATCATAGCATCATTGTAGAACAAGTTGCCAATGGAGTTGCTGTTAGAATGGCTTTAATGTTTTTAATCTTAGGTGGAAAAGCATAGGGAGGAATGAATAATGAAGACCTTAATTATAAATGCTGTCATCTATCAAAAGGGAAAGTTCATAAAAGGGGAAATCTTAATTGACAGAAAGAAGATTGTAAAAATAAGCGGAGGAACAGCTTCCTCCGGTTACCCTACCGACAAAGCGGATAAAATTATAGATGCCAAAGGCGCTTGTATGTTTCCTGGTTTTATAGACCTGCATTCGCATTTACGAGACCCGGGGCAGACCTATAAGGAAGATATCGTTACAGGAACTAAAGCTGCTGCTCATGGTGGTTTTACAGCTGTTTGTGCAATGCCGAATACAGAACCTGTTACCGATAATATTGCTTCCGTGGAATACATTCAATTGCGGGCTGAAGAACACGGTTCTGCCAAGGTGTATGTGATTGGAGCCATTACCAAACAATCTGCGGGAAAAGAAATTGCGGAAATGGCAACAATGAAAGCAGGAGGTATTGTAGCTGTTTCTGATGACGGTAAATGTGTGCAGGATGCGCGCCTAATGCTTTCGTGTATGAAGTATGCCAGTAACTTTGGTATTCCGGTTATTATTCATCCCGAGGATTATTCTCTGGCAGGCAAGGGACAGATCCATTCCGGCAAAGTGGCTACCAAACTTGGATTTAGTGGAATTCCGGGTCTGGCAGAAGAAGTGATTATTGCCCGGGATATTATGCTGGCAGAAAGTGCTGGAGCTCAATTACATATTGCTCATATTTCTACGGAGCGCTCTATAGAATTAGTAAAAAATGCTAAGGATAAGGGCTTACCGGTTACCTGTGAAGTTACACCTCACCATTTGGTGCTAAATGAAGAGGCAAATTTATCTTTTAATACCAATACTAAAATGAAACCCCCTCTGCGAAGTGAAAAAGACCGTCTTGCCTGCATTCAGGCATTGAAAGAAGGAATAATTGATTGCATTGCTACAGACCATTCTCCTCATGCGGATTTTGAAAAGGAAAAGGAATTTGATCTGGCTCCTTTTGGCATAATTGGTTTGGAAACGGCATTTCCCGTGCTCTATAAAAACCTGGTGCAGACGGGACAGATAGACCTAAACCGTTTAATTGAGGCATTAACTATCGCTCCAGCTAAGATTTTAAATTTACCCGGGGGAATTTTAGCAGAAGGAAAAACAGCTGATTTAACGATTATAGACCTGGAAAAAGAAACTCTTTTTTCAGCGGAAAATATCCTTTCTAAAAGCAAAAACACACCCTGGCTCAATCAATGGTTTCCCGGCAGGATTATGGTGACTATCTGTGACGGTAAAATAACTTATCTGGATAGTGAAAATGGATAAACCCAAACACCAGTTTCTGGAACAGACAATATATTCTCGCGAAGAACTCTGCGGGGATTATTTTATTCTTTGGATATGGGATGAGGCATTGGGGAAAAAATGCCAGCCGGGACAATTCTTTGAAATTAGAGCTCATTACAGTATTGCCGATGCGGAAGAAATCCGTTCTTTGCCCAAACTTTTTAAACCCATTTCTATTTATGATAATGCAGAAGGGAGAATTGGTTTCTTCATTAAAAAAGTAGGCACCGGTACCAATGCTCTCTATAAACTTAAAGCTGGAGACCTTTTAGAGCTAATAGGCCCTCTGGGAAACGGTTTTCCCTTTGTTACCGGCAGAAGAATATTGCTGGTTAGCGGAGGAATTGGCTATCCTCCTTTGTGGTATTTACAAAAGCAATTAATTAAGCACAATCTGCTTTACTGGGTGCATGGTGGTTCAGGACAAAACGATGTGTTTCCCTGTGATGAAATTTGGACTGAAGATGGCAGTTTTGGCAAAAAAGGAATGGTTACAGAAGGGATGACAAAATTGATTGCAGAAAAGAAGATTGATTTAATATATAGTTGCGGTCCTATGCCAATGCTGAAAGAATGTGCCGCAATTACCAATAAACTGAATATTGAACATTACTGTTCTCTGGAAGCATATATGGCTTGCGGCATTGGCGTTTGTTACGGTTGTGCCATTCCTGTTGGCAATGAAAATGACTGGAATTATTTACGGGTGTGCAAAGAAGGTCCTGTTTTTAATGCTGCGGAGGTATTATGGAACAAATTTTAAATCCGCTTCAGACATCTTTGGGGCGGCTAAAAATGAATAGTCCCGTTACTGTTGCCTCCGGCACTTTTGCTTTGGAGAACCTGGATTTTATTGCTCAGGAACATTTAGGAGCTTATGTCTGTAAAACTATTACCCGCAATCCGAAAAAGGGAAATCCACCTCCGCGTTTATATGAAACAGAAGCAGGACTGTTAAATTCCATCGGTTTGCAAAATCCCGGCTTGGATAAATTCATAGCTGAGGATTTACCTATATTGCGAAAAAATCTTAAAGTTCCTTTAATTGTAAGTATTTCGGGTGCTTCATTAAACGAATTTGCACAAATGCTGGAATGTTTGGAAAAACAAGAAGGGATTTCCGGTTACGAACTAAATGTATCCTGTCCCAATGTAGAAAATGAAGGCATCACTTTCGGTATTGATCCTGATGTTGTATATAAACTATGTGCTCTGCTATCACCTTTAACAAACAGGGAACTAATTGTAAAACTAACTCCCAATGTTACAGATATTGGCATTATTGCCAAGGCAGCTGAAGATGGAGGTGCTACCGCAATATCATTAATCAATACTATTTGGGGAATGGCAATTGACTATCGGAATGGAATGTCTATGCTTAAAAAAGGAATCGGGGGCTATAGCGGAATTGGCATTAAACCCTTAGCTTTGGCTTTAACTTATCGTGCCGCTCAGGCAGTTAAAATACCTGTAATTGCTATGGGGGGAATTTATAACTGGCAGGATGCATTGGAGTTTTTTTGGGCTGGAGCAGCTATGATTGCTTTGGGAACAGCCAATTTTATAGACCCTGAAGCAGTAGATAATGTTTATAATGGTTTATACACTTTCTGCCGGGAAAAGCAGCTAAAACTAAAAGATATAGTAAAAAAGGTTAACGGGTTAACGGGTTAACAGGTGAACGGGTTAATGGGTTAACGGGTGAATGGGTTAACGGGTTAACGGGTTAACGGGTTAATGGGTGAATGGGTGAATGGGTTAACGGGTTAACAGGTTAACAGGTTAACGGGTTAACAGGTGAATGGGTTAGCAGGTGAACGGGTTAACAGGTCAACGAGTGAACAGGTTAATCGGTGAACTGGTTAATAAGTTAAGAGGTTAGCAAGTTAACCAGTTAACCTGCTAACCCGTTCACCTGTTAACCTACTTCAGCAGCAGCATTTTCTTAGTCAGGGTAGTTCCGTTCATCTGTAATTTATACAGATAAACACCCGAGGCAACATTATTTCCCTGATTATCTTTTCCTTCCCAAATCAGTTTATGGTTACCGGATAAAATATTGTCTTTAAGCAGAGTTTTAATCAGCTGTCCTTTCTGGTTATAGATATTCAGAGTAGCAAAACCTGCATTTCGGGCAGTAAAAGAAATAGCAGTTACAGGATTGAACGGATTGGGGTAATTGCTTAAATTGCATACTGGAACAGGCAAAGAGGCATCTTCATTGGTAACATAATTATCAGGCCAGGTAGTAGTAAACTCAATTGCCAAGCCGGGGGTTAAAGTAGTTGCCGTTACAGGATAAGCATTTGAATGGGTATAAGTTAAGCCCCGTAACTGATTGTGGTCTTCAATTCCTACTGTGCAATAGTTGGTAGTTATTCCCGGGTTATCAACAGTATGATATTGAATTACAATATCCCCGTCTTGTTGCTGTTTAGGATAGAGAATAATCTGGAATTTTTCCATAGAGGCATCGGGACCCAAATCTATAGTATATTGGTTGTAAGCTTTATTCCATTCAATGAGATAACGATTATTTGCCGAATCATACCAATAAATAATACGCATATCGGCAAAAATAGGATTACCTGTTCCATCCACACCTGTCTTCATACCTTTCAGGTCATCCCAATAGCCGGCAACCATGGCATACGGACCTAAGGCAGCAGGAATGTAACAATTATAGAAATCGGATTGATCGGTGGGAATGAAAGAAATCCAGCCATTGGTGGACATCGTAACGCTATTGTAATCCATACCGTAAAAACGGAAAGTGAAAGGCAAAGGAACAGTCAACACTGAATCATCCGGGCTTAAGAAGAGATTACCTAAAAGGTCACCACCTTCAGGATCAAGTTCAAGCCATTCATAAACGGGAGTTGAAGGATAGCCAGAATCATTAGAATCGTAAGCAAAATAACCATATTCATCGGGTCCTGTAGGAGAATTTGGTCCCGGAGTTCCGGCAGTAACAGAATAAAAACTATAGCAACTGTAATCGGTAGTATTAGTAGCATTAAAACGCAGAGGGATATTATTTCCGGGAAAGACATCGTTCAAAATAGTAATTGTTGCAGTAAACTGTTTGGTTTCATCGGGAGCCAAAGAACCAAGAGAAATTGGGGTATTTTGTACCGTAGCAGCTGGCGTAAGCGATTGAATTTGCAGAGAGATATTTTCCATAGCAAAATTGCCTTGATTGGCTGCGGTAAAAGTAATATTATTGGCATTACCTATCTGCAAAATACCTGTAGAATTAATAATCTGTATTTCAGCTCCACCGGCAACTAACTGAAATACACCGGTTACTGAAGGATTATCCAAAGTGAGGGTAAAATCAATTACTGCTCCGGGCTTAATAGCTCCGGTTGTAGAGAAATTGAAATTAACCGGCACAGTTGCCTCCGGATTGATAGTGCTAATAGTTGCAACAGGATTATCTATATTTACCCCGGAATGATTGCAAGCCAAAGTTGCATTGATATTATTATAGGCATCTGAAGAGAAATTCTTTAGCTGCAGAGAAAGAGAATAGGACTCATTCGGAGCCAGAATTGTTTGTGCTAAGTTATTGGAAACGATACCGATAGTAGCATTATCTTGCAAAGTTAAAGTCCGCACCAGGGGAACATAATCCTTTTTACTGATTGTTATCGTTAAATCACCTTCTACATTGGGGTCTATAGGCAAAATAGCATAGCCGTTAGCTATCGGAGCATAAGTGTAATTTATCCCGTCTCTGGTTCCGGAAACTATACCGCTATTTAAATTCGGGGCATTTATGCGGATAAAACTATCACTTTGCTGAAAAGTGAGTCCACCGGCAATAACGGTTTCAGGAATCTGATTGGGGACTAAAACCCACATATTCAAGCTGGGGTCACTTAAAATGTTATATACATGATAATAAAATTCCACATACTGATTATGGGCAAGATCATTAGGGAAATTCTTGTAGAGTTCAATTTTACCCATCAAAACACTGGAACCGAAACCCCGCACGCCCCAATCTAAAATACTGCGAAAAGCTCCGCTGGAAATAGAATTATTCAATCGGGTTTTGGTATGTAAATCGGAAGGACCTACAAAAGCAACACAACCACCGGGATTTGCCATAGAGCCCATCCGCATCCAAGCTTCCCCGAAATTCGGATTTACGGTATTGGCAAAATCCCCGGTATTACAAACGATGGAATATACAACCGGCATTTTGACACCGTTAAAAGTGTTGTCCAAATTCGGAATATGAAAAGCCGGATAGTGCCAACCATTAGCATCACCCCAACCGCGATAACTGATAAATTGAACACCTTGACTGATGGATTGCTGAATTGCTAAGGTTCCGGGATAGGTTGGAGGGCAGAAAACAGTATCAACTTGCATATAACCAAAAGCCAGCATTTTATCTCGCAACCATCGGGACATAGAAATAGGAGTAGTAGGCCTTAAATCACCTTCAGCATAATTTCCGGCAACCGTTAAAGCTTTCCTCATCCAATTTGTATCGTTCATAAAGGGTGTCCTTGCACTTTCATAAACAATGGTTTTATTAACCATAGCAAGAAATTCACTGGCATTAGCAAAGGAAAACCTTCCCACCAGCATTTCGGGAAAGTAATCATTGCCCTCCAGCATTGTGTAGTAATTATCATCTGCATCAGTTTCTGCATATTCCGGCGAGGTAATATAATTAGTAGGAATAGCATAAGTTCCGTTAACATCACCCCAAAGGAATAGATAGTCACATTGATATGTTTGATAGTGCGAAGCGATAAAATTTTTAATTTGTTGCACATCCGAACCGATATCGCTTTTATTTACGGTATAGACATCAAAACCGAGGGATTTTTTCCAGGAAATAAAATCCTGCTGGTAGTTTGTTAGCTGACTGTGAGTAATAATTAACATTTTTGGTCGGCTGAGAGGTAAATTTCGCAGGTAGGAATTCTCAAAATTATCTGCTAAAGCTTTGTAGGCATCAATAAAAGCGGGAGAAACTGAGGCGGGAAGAGGAAAAGGATTGGAGCCCAGTAATTCAAAATTAAGTTCGCTTAAAGTGCGATAGCCATTCTCTTCTTCCTTTAGGGTTTCAATCCGAATAGTGTAACCGCGCATTTCTCTGAAAGTAAAACCGGTTACAATATTTACTGCCTGATCAATATATTTTTGTTCACTAAATAAAAAGTTACCTTCCGCATCAAACACCTTCCAAATCATAGAGGAGACCTGTAAACTGGCATCTGTAAAAGGGAAAGCAAGGGTTTTGGTAATTACGGAACCACTATCGGTATCACTATCATCATTATAGTTCGGTTCAAGGGAAGAAGATTCCTCCCTCAAGCCCTCAAAATGGGCTTGCAAAGTAGAACCGACAGTATAGAAGCTTTGCCCTGTAACCGCGGTTAACAGACCGCAGGCAAGAAGCATCAGGAGCAGTATATATTGTTTCATTTATCCTCCGCTAAAAGCGTATCTAATCAGATTTATGCAATAAACCTTCCAACCTGTTTAGTAATTTTGTTTTTGGGGGCTATTTTACTATAAAATTGGCTGCTAAATTGCTTTATAAACTACACCCTGTCAAAGTCGGGTTTAAATTACCTTTTATATAGTTTTTATATTGAAGATGCAGTCATTTTGTTAATTTCTGCTTAGCAGGAAGGACAAAAGAAGCAGCAAGCAAAAAATAATATTATATACAGTAAGGAAAATAGATGCCACACCGAAAAACAGTGATAATGTTACTAATCACTTTAGTAATCCTGTCCGCCTGCGGAAAAAATACAATCTTAAATCCGGAAGAGAATGATCCTACATCCATCACTTTCGGAACTAACAATACTCTGGATATTGTTACCTGGAATTTGAAAACTTTTCCGGAAGGGACAGACCTTGCGTCACTAAAACAAATGATTCTAGCAATAAATGCCGATGTGATTGCCTTTCAGGAAATTATGGATTATAATGCCTTTATGGAAATGGCGGATGACATCCCTAATTATGCTGCCTGTGTTTACACTGCCACCGATGCCTATCGTCTTGCTTATCTTTATGATACAGGAACAGTTACCGTGAATGAGCAATACACTATCTATGAAAATGACAGTAATCCTTTTCCCCGTCCGCCGTATCTGCTGAATATAACCTGGAATAACGAAAACTATATTCTGATCAATAATCATTTCAAAGCTTACGGGGATAATAATATTGACGCCAGTGACAGCTGGGACGAAGAAAGACGCCGTCAGCTTGCCTGTGAGGAACTGGATTACTATATTTCCACCAATTTATCCGATAGCCGAGTGATTGTTTTGGGTGATTTGAATGACCAGATAGCAGAACCGGATGAATATAATGTATTTCTTAGTTTTTTAGCTAAACCGCAAGAATATTATTTTGCCGATATGCCAATTGCGATTGCGCCTTCCTATTCCAATGTATCCTATCCAAGTTCGCTCAGCCATATAGACCATATTCTCATTTCCAATGAACTTTTTGCCGATTTTGAAGGTGCCGGAAAATATTGCAGAACAATTTTAGCAGAAAATTGGATGCTCAGTTGGAATACTTATGCGGCAACAATTTCAGACCATAGACCTGTTGGCATTCGCCTTTCCCGTTAACAATCCGGAATTTACAGATTAAGAATAAGCATCAATGAAATCCTAAACTATGTTCAGGTTTATGCCTGCTTCATTGTAAGATGATTGAGCATAGAGCCATTGATAACTCTTAAAAGATTCTTTAACGCTTCCTTAGTGAAGTTAAAGCATCGTTAAAGAATTGTTAAACCGTTAATAAAGGGACAAGCAAGCGACCTTTGTAAAAACCATTAATTCAGCCACTTGCGGTCTGTATTATCTTCCCTGAAAAACTATAGCCCTCAGGAAAGATAGTGCCTTCGCAGTTAAACAAGGTAGTAAAGTTTATTCGCTTAAATTGATACTGCGGGACTTAAATCCATATCCTAAAACATCATACACATCCATAATAATCATAAAGGCATCTGGATCGGCGTCTTTAACGATATCCGTAAGCAAAGGCACCTGTCTTCTGTTCAGCACCACAAAAAGTATTTTTATATCTCGCTTATTAAAACCGCTTACACCATTCAGATAAGTTACACCTCTATCCAGTTGACTGAAAATTTCCTGGCGAATTTCATCTACAGCATCGGAAATGATGTAAGCTCCTTTGATATAGGGAAGACCTTCGCTCACCAAATCGGTAATTTTTACGGTAATAAATAAATTCACATAACCCCAGATAAGTAATTTGGGGGCTTTAAAGGCAATGGCAACCAGTAAAATAATTCCTGTTTCCACAATATAATATCCTGTCCCGATAGAAAGATTTGCCTTTTGTTTAATTAGTGCAACAGGGATATCGGTTCCTCCTGTGGAGCCCCGAAAACGGAAAATCAATCCTAACCCGATTCCGAGTAAAACACTTCCGGCTATTGCACTTAGCAGCAAATCTTCAGGAGCTAACAAAGCATAAATTTTCCGCCCGTTAAGAAGATGAGTATAGGGCTTCAGATCGGAAATAATTCCCAATTTATAAAGCGCAGGAAAACTTAGCAGGTCGGTCATTACAGCGCTTACGATCATACCGTATAAACTTTTACTGCCGAAGGATTTGCCAATAAAGATGAAGCTGAGGATAAACAGCGGAATATTGATTAAAATCATAGACACGCCATTGGGTATGCCTAAAAAATAATATAAAATTTGAGATAAACCGCCAACTCCTCCAGGAGCCATATTATAGGGCAGTAAAAACCAGGAATAACCAATGGCGAAAAAAATAGAGGCAAAGACAATTCCCGCAAGGCGTCCAATTTCTCTTTGCAGATATTGTTTTGATGTAATTTGAGGCATTTGCCGCATCTCCTAATTTCTTGACTAAATCATAATCACCAAATCCTTGGTTTATGTAAAAAATAACTTCAAGTATCCCCTAAAGGAAGGGAAAGCAGGTAGAAAATGATTTTAGACATTCGCTTAAACGGAATTAAACATACTTTGCTGGAGCTGGATAAACCCGCTCCGCTCACCGATATTATAAAAAGAACGACGATAAATAAATCCCTGATCTTAACCATTAAAATAAATCATCAGGAATATGTCAATGAAGATTACGCCCCGGATAGGGAAACCCTGATTGATTGCCTCACCTATTCACACCCGGAGGGCTATAGAATTTATCAGGATAGCACTATCTTTATTATGGCTAAAGCACTATATACTTTGATGGGAACCGAGCACTCTCTGGTTATTGAACATTCCATTGCGGACGGTGTTTTTTGCGAGGTATTCAATTCGCAGAATTTTACGGAAGAGGATTGCAGTCGGTTGAAAAATGAGATGCAGAATATTGTTAACAGTGATTTACCGATAGAAAAGATTGTAGTGAAAACGGATGAAGCACTGGATATTTTTAGTTCTATGGGACGCAAAGATGTGCTGAAAAACCTGAAATACCACTATCAGGAAAATGTGGAAATATATAGATGCGGAAAGTATTATGATAGCTTCAGTCATCCTCTGGTGGAAAGAACAGGCAAAATAAAGAGCTTTGATATTGTTTATAGAGCTCCCGGATTTATTTTAAGGTTTCCCAGTCGGGATGATAAAATGGAAATCAATCCCTTTCAACTTCCTGCCAAATTATTCTCTCTGCACCAGGAACAGGATAAATGGCTGGATATTTTACGCGTACATAATATAATAGACATCAATAAACTAATTGATAACTATGAGGTCTCAGAATTCATTCAGGTGGAAGAAGCGCTGCACGAGAAAAAAATTGCGGAAATAGCTGCCGATATTGTTACCCGGCAAGAGGTGAAAATTGTGTTAATTGCAGGTCCTTCCTCCTCCGGAAAAACTACCTTTGCCAAACGCTTAGGCGTTCAATTGCAAGCGTGTAAAGCAAAACCTGTGGTTATTGGAATGGATGATTTTTTCCTGCCCCGGGATAAAACCCCCCGAAAACAAAACGGGGAATACGATTTTGAGTCCATCTATGCTTTAGACCTGGATTATTTGAATTTGCAGCTGAATCAATTGCTGGAAGGAGAACAGATAGAATTACCCCGCTATGATTTTACCAGAGGAGTTCGGCGTCACAGCAATAATTTCGTAAAACTCACTTCTAACAGCATTATTGTAATGGAAGGTATTCATGGATTGAATGAAACATTAACTGCTTCCATTCCTGCCCATAAAAAAGTGAAAATTTATGTAAGTGCCCTCAATCAGTTGAATTTAGATAATCATAACCGGATTTCTACAACCGATTGCAGATTGCTTAGAAGAATTATTCGCGATCATCGTTATAGGGGTTACAGCGCTGAAGAGACATTAAGCCGTTGGCAGGATGTGCGTGAAGGTGAAGAAAAGAATATTTTTCCCTATCAGGAAAATGCGGATTATATGTTTAACAGCAGTTTAACTTATGAAATTGGCGTAATTCGTAAATATGCCTGGAAATTGCTATTGAGGGTTTCTCCTTCCTCTTCTGCCTATATGGAAGCTAAGCGTCTTTCCGGTTTAATTGCCAATTGTAAAGATATTGCCGATTCTCTGGTACCGTATAATTCTATTATCAGAGAATTTACAGACGGCAGTATTTTCCGTTATTGAGGTTTTAAGTGTCTAATATCCATATCCTTGCTGAAGATGTTCGGAATAAAATTGCCGCCGGGGAAGTTATTGAACGTCCTGCTTCGGTAGTGAAAGAACTGGTGGAAAATGCTATTGATGCAGGTGCCGATAGTATTATCGTAGCTATAGAAAATGGTGGTAAAGACCTGATTAGAGTAATAGATAACGGTTGCGGAATGAGCTCTGATGATGCAATGCTGGCTTTTGAACGCCATTCCACCAGCAAAATAAAAACCGTGGAAGATATTATTCATATTGATTCTCTGGGTTTTAGAGGTGAGGCGCTACCTTCAATTGCTTCTGTTTCCCAATTGCATTTAGTAACCCGGACAGCTGAAGAGGAAATGGCTACCATTATAGAATTTGCCAATGGTAAATTACTGAATGTAGCCAAAACCTCTGCTAACACTGGAACTGCCGTAACGGTTAGAGGATTGTTTAAAGACCTGCCGGCAAGGCGAAAATTTTTAAAAACGACTCCTGTGGAAGCCAGACATATTTATAAATATATTCATTATCAGGCATTGGTGTATCCCGAAATCAGTTTCCGGTTAGTGATAGACGATAAAGAAAAGCTGAATTACATTGCTTGTTCGGATAGAAAACAACGCCTTGAAGAGGTCTTTGGCGGTGGTTTTTTTGAGGATGATATTATTCCCGTTCAGGGTGCTTATTCTGATTATTCCGTAAGCGGGTATATTTTCGGTTTGGAAGATAGGTCAGATAAACTTATTGATGCCCAATATACTTTTATAAACGGACGCTATATCTTTGATAAAACCGTGAGGCACAGTATTAAAGCTGCCTACGAACCTTTTATTTTAAAAACCAGCGCTTGGCAAAAAGGAACTACACCTCCCTATATAATCTTTTTGGATATTCCGCCGGAACAAATTGATGTGAATGTGCATCCTGCTAAAATGGAAGTGCGTTTTCGGGAAAACAACCTGGTGCATTCTTTGGTTCTGGAAACGCTTACTAAAGCACTCCGGGCTTATGAAGACAGCAAATTTGCCAGTGCCCGCGATAAATTTCAAAATGCTGTCTCAGGGGAAAAAGCCACTTCCCTGGAACGCGATATCTTTGTGCAAAATATTAAAGTTCCGCAGTTCTCTGCTTACAAAAAGGAATTTGGAGAGCTTTTCCAGGATGACCTTTTCCAACAGGAAAATAGCTCTTCTCCTGATGAAGTTATGCCCGTTTTGAACCTGGACAAAGAAGAAAACGAAATCCAGGATATATTTACTGACCAGCCCACGGAGCAGCAGAAATATGATATTTTACTGAAAAATGAAGAGGACTACATCAATCCCTGGCAGTTTCATAATACCTATATCTTTTTTCAGGTAGAAGACGGTTTAGTAGTAATTGACCAGCATGCTGCTCACGAAAGAATAATTTTTGAAAGATTGATTCAACGCAGTGAAGGAGCCCCCGCGGTGCGGCAAAAACTGCTTATCCCTTTGGTGATAGATATTCCACCCTATATTGCTGCCGAAATTAAAGAGCTGGTGGAAGCAAATCTGGAACTATTGGAAAAGGTGGGTTTTACTTTAAAAAAATTTAGCGGCGATTCCCTTGTGATTGAAGAAATCCCTGCAGAACTAACGGACTTTGCCAGTGGAAAGGTCTTTATTGAAATATTGAAGCAACTGGAACAGGAACTGGAAGTGAATACCGATTTCAGAGTTAGTTTGGCAAAATCAATTGCTTGTAAAGCGGCAATAAAAGCTAATCATAAACTTTCCCGTAAAGAGATGCTGAATTTAATCAATCAGCTTTTTGCTTGTCAGACGCCCTATTTTTGTCCGCATGGCAGACCCTTGATGCTCAAAATTCCGCTAACTGATTTTGAAAAGAAATTTAAACGCACTTTATGATTCCGGTAATTACGATTGAAGGTGCTACCGCTTCAGGGAAAACAGCTTTAGCCATAGCGCTGGCGGAAATATTGAATACAGAGATTATTTCTGCTGATTCCCGTCAGGTCTATCGCTTTCTAAATATCGGCACCGCTAAAGTTACCAAAGAAGAACAACAAAGAGTTAAACATCACTTAATAGATATTATAGACCCCAATGAAAGTTATAATGCAGGCACTTTCGCAGCCGATGCTTCTATGATTATTGAAAAACTGTATTCTGAAGGTAAAATTCCTATTATTTGCGGAGGGACGGGTTTATATATCAAAGCGCTGTTGAAAGGACTTTTTACCCTGCCTCCTTTACCGGAAGAAATTAGACAAAATTTGAAACAACGCTATAAAGAGGAAGGTCTTGCTGCTTTGTATTCTGAATTGCAACAGCTTGATCCCGATTTTGCCGGTAAAATAAACGAAAATGATACCCAACGCATTTTACGCGGTTTGGAAGTTGCCTTGGGTACGGGGCTTCCCTTATCGGAACATTGGCTTAAGCAAAAAGCGGATTGTAAATATAACGCTTTCCGTATCCTGATAGATATTCCCCGTCCGCAACTATACCAACGAATTAATCTGCGAATGGAAAAAATGCTGGCTCAGGGCTTGCTGGATGAAATTGAAAACCTTTTTGCCTTGGGTTACACGGAAAATTCACCCGGGCTTAAATGTCTTGGTTATAAGGAATTTTTGCCTTACTTCCAAAAAGAAGCGAGCTTGGAACAGTGCACTATCCTGGCTGCCCAACATCAACGAAACTATGCTAAAAGACAGATTACCTGGTATCGGAGGGGCACCTTTGATTTGACTATTTCTTCTGCAGGCATCACAGTTTCCACACCGCTATAAGCAATTCTTTAATATCAGCTCACTTTCAATTTGACAACCTACCCTGTCTTGATTAAATTATTCTTTATAATATAATCATACCGAAAAAAGGATAGGTTAAGCCGAGGTGGTAAATGCCAATAGTAGCCAAAGTATTTGAATTTGAAATAACCCGGGTAGATTTGGAACGCGAATGCGCAAAAGTTAGCGGTGCTGAACAGCAAAAATGCCTGGAAGGAGCTTTAAAGCGTTTGATAGATAGATGCCTATTGCTCTATAAAGCAATTGAAACAGGCATAAAAATAAGTGATACCGAATACGATAACGCTATATGGGAACTTCTGGATAAAGAAGATACCCTGAAACTCTGGAGCACTTCGCTGGAAGAATTATCTCCCCAGGAGATGGAAAAACTCCTAAAACAGAACTTGATGATTAACAAATACATCAATTCCGTGTGCCCGCAAAATATTCCTGTAACAAACGCTAAAATTCAGGAATTCTACGAAGAACAAAAAGAATATTTTTTAAAACCGGAACAGGTGCGCTGCTCGCATATCCTGATTAGCGATAACAACGAAGAAAGCAAAGCTAAAGCGATGCAGCTTCGTAAACAAATTCATAACGCAAATAGCTTCATTTATTACTGCCAAAAATATTCCGATTGCCCCAGTAATACTGTCTGCGGAGATTTGGGCTGGTTTCCTAAAGGAAAAATGATACCTGAAATTGAAGAAGTTGCCTTTTCCTTAAAAATGGATGAAATCAGCCAGCCATTCAAATCCCCTTACGGCTATCATATTTTGATGAAGACAGGTCACAAAGATAAAGAATATATTCCCTTTGAAGAGATTAAAGATTCCCTGTATGCCAGGGTGCAACAAATTGAAAGAGAATACCGGCTTTTAAGACATCTGAATGAATTGCACCGGAAATACGCTGCAGATATTGTTATTTATACATTGTAAGGGAAAAGTAGCCACCGAAAAAAGATGAGGGCACGCAGATTACGCAGATTACGCAGATAAAAAAAGAGAAATTAGCCACCGAGGACACCGAAAAAAGATGAAGGCACGCAGATTACGCAGATTACGCAGATGAGAAAAGAGAAAGTAGCCACCGAGGACACCGAAAACACCGAAAAAAGATGATGGCAGGCAGATTACGCAGATAAAATTAGAGAAGGATAATTGAAATTGAGGAATATGGCTCTTTCTAATACTACTCCCAATAGTATATTTCCCGCTTCACCGAATAGTTTTGACTGGCTTTATAGTTATATTAACTACAAGGAATTACGGTTGATTTGCTTATGTTAGTTCTTTTCTTTTTATTACTGCCGGTTTTTTTTGGCTTTGCCGTAACGCCCTCTTGACCTCTTGCCCTCTTGACTTCTCGACCTCTTGACCTCTCGACTTCTTGACCTCTTGACCCCTCGACCCCTCGACCTCTCGCCCTCTTGACTTCGTTTGCGATTTCTCTTGACAGAAACAATCGCCAATCCAAAATGGGATAAATAAATACTTATATCTAAGAGAGGATAAAAATGCCACAACACAAATCACCTATGAAAAGAATGAAGACGGACACCAAAAGAGCTGCTCGTAATAATTATGTAAAGAGCACTATCAGAACTCTTTCCAAAAAGATTCATAACACTACTACCGATGAAGAAAAGGATAAGATTTTAGCAGAACTCTATTCCAAACTTGATAAAGCAGCTAAAAAAGGTGTTATTCACCATAGAACTGCCTCCCGCAGGAAAGCTCGTTTAGCTGATTATGTTAATAAAACCAAGATAGAAAAGAAATCCTGAATTCCGATTCAGGTTTCCTAAATAAGAAATATTCACCAGTAATAAGGATTTTTCTTGAAACGCAGGCGTTCAATCTGGCTGCGTATTATACGATTTATTGTTATTATCCATCTATGTTTTTGGGGGATAGTGGCTTTTTTATCGCTGTTGTATAATTTTGTTAATCCTCCGGTAACACCTTTGATGTTACAAAGATATTTAGTGCGTGGTTATCCGCTGCACAAAAGATATTATGTTCCCCTGGAAAAGATTCCTGATAGTGCCCAAAATATGCTGATAGCCATTGAGGACGGCAATTATTACAAGCATTTCGGTTTTGAGTGGAAAATGGTGAAAGAAGCATACAAACGCAATAAGAAAGCGGGGAAAATTCGTTTTGGAGCCAGCACTATCAGTAATCAGCTTGCCCGCACTATTTTTCTTACTACAAACAGGAGTTATCTGCGTAAATATCTGGAAATTCAGGCAACGGTGATAATGGAAATTTGTATGAGCAAAAAGAGAATGCTGGAGCTCTATTTTAACTATGTGGAATGGGGGAAAGGCATTTACGGTATTGAAACTGCTTCCCGATATTACTATGGTAAAAGCTGTAGTTCTTTATCCCGCACTCAGGAAATGAAACTTATCAGCATTTTAACCAATCCTGTTCGTTACACGCCGCAAACCTACTACAAATCACCCTCTGCCATGCAAAGATATAACCTGCTGCAAAGGTATTTTTAATGGATGAAAAATTCCTCTACCATATTTGGGATGAAGGGCACCTGGCTGCAAATCTGAAAACGGTTAGCGGTAAAGACCTGAAAGTGAATTACCAGGGTCAATTCAATACTTTTCGGGGTCCCGATTTTGTTAATGCCATAATTTCTATTGAGGGAGAGGACTTACAGGGGGCAGTGGAAATTCATATAAACACTCAGGATTGGATTAAACACTCTCATCAGGAAGATGTATTTTACAATCAGGTTATTTTACATATTGTCTTGAATAATGACAGCCCTTCTCCCTTCACGATGAAAGAAAATGGTGAACTGGTAGAAATTCTGGAATTGAAGAATCAGCTGTCCGCTGAAATTCAAAAACTGCTTGCTGATATTGGTGATAAGACCTTAGCCAGCGGCAGTGATTATTGCGATCTGCTTTCTGCTATTGATAATGACCGATTACTAAGCATTTTATCCTTCTCCGGAAAACAGCGTTTTATGGGTAAAGTGCGCAGATTTAATGCTTCCCTGTCTTTAAGCGATTTTGATCAAATTCTCTATGAAGGAATGATGGAAGCTGCCGGCTATGACAAGAATAAATTCAATCTTTTTCAACTGGCGCAGAACATTTCCTTTGCCAAATTGAAAGAATGGTATAAAGAGGGACTTACAACTGAAGAAATGATTAGCATCTTTGTTGGTTCTTCCGGGTTATTAGCCAAAAGTCGTAACCGTTTAACCAATGAGCTTTATGATACTCTTGCTTCTGCTTTTGAGAAACAGAAATTCTATGCGCGTAAAATTAATACGGATTGGCAACTTTTTCGTATCCGTCCAGGAAATCATCCGGTTTTTCGTCTTATTCTATTAAGTGAATTTCTCTATCACTGTTTACAGGAAGGGGTTTTAAATTTCTTTCTCAATACCGTTGAAGCAGACAAACCCAATCCGCAAAAAAGATACCAGGCATTTTGTAAACAGTTTAAACCTAAACAGGAAGGATTGATGCCAAATAACCCTGGCTTGGGTATTACCGTTATCAACAACATTTACATTAATATTTATCTGCCCATTCTCTATCTTTACTATCAAAAACTGGCAAGGACAGAAATGACGGAATCCGTTCTGCAATCATATATAACCTTTAAAGCCCTGCCGGAAAACTATATCACCCGCTTTATGTGCAATCATATAAATCCCGGTCAAGTTAGCGCTGTAAACAAACAAACCCTTTACCAGCAAGGTCTGATAGATATTTATTACCGCTTTTGCCGTTATCACCTCTGTTCTGAATGTGTAAGGCAAACCTGAAAATATGTAAATCTGGATTGTGAGCTCTTTTTTTAGAAAAGCGTGTTTGGGATTATTTACCGGAACCGCTTTTTCATAAAGCAGATTCCAAATCGGAATAAAGATTATCTATGGGTTTTTGTAATTCCAAAGTTTTAATTAGAGCAGTAGCAATTTTACAAACAAGGATAGGATCTTCCAGAGTTCTGCCTTTACGGTCTTTCAAGTATTTTGCCAGAACTTGATAACCTCCGATGGAAAAATTCCATACCTCTTCGCTGATGCCTTCAAAATATTTATACTTGTTGATCCTGATTGTTCTCTCCGCAGGATTATATAAAACCTTTTCCACACTATCATCTGGTCCGGTTCCCTGATATTTAACAACTGGAGGATCAAGCAGAGGACTTTTTAATAGATGCAAATCGGCAAGTTCCTTACCCAGATTTGCTAATTTGGAAAAGAGAGAATAGTTCTCTGTAAAAGGTATTCTTGGGAAGTCAATTCTTAAATATTCAGCATATTTCCGACGGTAGATATTACTATGTAGAACAGCATAAATATAAAAAAATAATTGCTCCGGTTGGAATTTCTTTCCCCAAAGGGTCTTAAAATGATTTAAAACCTCTATAGAGTAATTAAATGCTTTATTCTTCTCAGTAATAATTTCTCCTTGGGGAGGATCATTAACAATTTGCAGAGGATAAACATAGCTTATTTCACTTGTATTATTAGAGATAACGCAACTTTCAGTAATGCAATTACCTATAAAGATATGTTGCCAATTAGCAGAAGTTTTTACCTGTCTAACAGAAATCAATGCAATGTTTTCTTTCAGTAAATGCTGCATAACGGCTTTTCTGGTTCTACAATGAAATCCCCTGCTATTACCTGTATAGTATGTATAGCGGATATCAAAAGGTCGGTATAGAATAGGTACAATATTTTCATCTTTCAATCCGCTATCTTTAAGATCTTTTTGAGCTAAACTAATTTTCCAGTCACGCGAGTCCTTTCTGAGTTTATAAGCGATTCGGGCTTCACTGGCATCCAGAGAAGCAAAATGGTGAATAGTTTTCCGGACTTTTTCTTTTGTGGGCTGGATAGTTAATGCATCGCGGGAGGTAACTACTCCTACACTATTTAAAGGAAATATTTCCGGTAGTGAGCTCCACTTAAGATAATATTCATAATTGCTTGTTTCGGGCTTAAACAAATAAAAAGGACTATGAGGCGAAATCGGTTGATAATTTTCAGCTTTGAATTCGGTATTATTTAACCAGCTATATTTTTCTTCCCGTAAACCGTAAAGTTCGTAATGGCAAATATGTTTTTTAGCTTCAGGTTTTTTCACCATCAGCACAATAGCGGTTCCTTGTTGAATATCAAAAACATTTTCGTCCTTTGTGCCTTCCGGTGTCTTTTCTTTCTTTTTGGAATTTCCATGCAAATCCAAAATATAGATTTCATCAAAGGTGGTTAGTAAACTTTGCCGCATACCTCTAAAAGTAGGATTATCCAGATAACCGTGATTAGTTATCATACCTACAATACCTTTGCCGGCTTTACTTATTTTCCATTGGGCAAAGCGCAGAAATTTTACATAATCATCCTGAAGCCATTTAGGATTTTTTTCCTGGAGGGGTTTGCCATCAACTTTATAATAACTTTGTGCCCCGTCTATATCTGCTTTAAGTAAGTTATCTATCCATTTATTTTTATTTTCGCTTTCTCCGCTATAGGGAGGATTACCCATAATTACTAAAATCGGTTCCTGGTCTTTAATTTTATTTGCCAGGATGCATTCCTCCGTAATATCAAATAAAAAGGGTAACTCTATTTGTTCAGGAATATCCGGTTCCAAAGTATTGGATAGGTATAGTTGAAAACGTTCTTCTTCGGAAATCGGATAACCCAATTCCGTTAGTAAGTAACTAATTTTTAAGTGTCCTACAGTATAGGGTGCCATCATTAGTTCTATTGCATAAAAATGGGGGAGAATATGCTCTTTAATAAGTTTATTTATAGAACCGCTACCATATTTCGTTTTAAATTCCTGCACTGCTATCTTTATTGCTTCAGCGGGAAAAGTTAAAGTTCCGGCAGCGGGATCAAGTAAAGTAACTTCAGAAGATGCAAGACCCTCCGATAATCCAAACCGGAGCTTAAGAAGAGTATTAACGCTGTGAACAATATAACGAACAGCCGGTTCGGGAGTATAATAGACCCCGCGTTTTTCTCTCAATTCAGGATCATATTCATTTAAAAAGGTCTCGTAAAAATAGACAATAGGATCCAGACCTTTGCCTTCTATATAGTATTTATGTAAGATACTGTTAACATCGGTAACATAAAGAATTTCTGCTATATCATCTATCAAAACCTGCAAAGCTTTAGGCGGTTCTTCATAAGATATGAATTTAAAAATATTCTTTAAGATCCCTAAAGTATTGGGAATGTATTTATAAATCAGTTCCCGATTAAATTCACCTTGGCTGCGAGTTCGGGCTGCGAAAATACCATAAGTTAATGTTTGAGCATAAAGATCAGCAAATTGATGCTCAGTTAGATTATTGATCAGCAGCCGTTTGAAGGATTCGTAAAAGTTAAACAGCATTTGTTTTTGCTGCTTTTTTTCTTCTTCAGCAAGTTCAAGCAAAATAACCTCATCTCTTAAGAATCTGGTTTTCCTCGCTAAGATAGAAGCAAGCTCTTTGGGACTTTCAATAGCCGGTATATGAAAGTTGAAATAACTTTTTAAAAGATTCCCAAAAGCATCTGGGTTTTCTACAGGGGGTGTCTTTTCCATAGTAATAGCGTTTATGGCTCTACCAATCGTAATTCTATTTACAATCTCGCCGTGTTGAATTAGCCAGAATTCATAAAAATTGGTTAAAATCAAATTTGGAAAAGTAGCAGTATAACGCTTTAATTGTTCACTGCTATAGATAAGTTCAAGATTGGTCTCTTGAGGATGTTTGGCTTCAATGTAACCGATAATATGATTTTTCCCGTTCCAAATTCTGAAATCCGGATTTCCCGCCTCTGTTTTTTTGGGAAGGATGGTAATGGCAAAATCGCTCAAATTGTAAATTTCAGCTGCTTGACGCATAAGGTCTGCCAATACTTCATAGAAACTTTCTTCCCGCGCATCGCCGCGATTTAGAACTCCCTGTAAGCTATTAAGATAATCTTTTAATATTTTTTCCATTTATACCTTATAAAGCTAAGCCCGATTTTCGTCAAACATTTTCTTGATTAACTATAGGAACGCTTAACTATGCTATAGCTATAGGTATAAGGATTCCAGTTTTAAATTTGGTAACCGTGTTTTTCGCTTGGTTAAATAAAATACAGCTATAAATAAACCGGGCTTTTTGTGTTTTTTTCACAAAACAATTTGACAAATAACCAGAATGCATAATTATGTTATTATTAGCAATAAAGAGGTTTGCATAAATCCGATATGGCAAAACCTGTAATCTTTGTGGCAAAGGGGAATTTATCTTCCCATTTTACCCTAATTGCATTATTTTGAGCTAAGTTATTATAAAAAAGGAGAACAAAATGGAATACACCGCAGCAGCGATAAACTTTTTTCAAAGCCGAATTGAGGCATATCTGAATATTTGGGAAAATTCTTCTTTAGAGGATATGCGAAGGGATCAAAACGAAAAACAGCATTCCCCTTTAAATGTGCGGAAGGCATTATTTCGTCAAGCTATTGGAGGTCATTTAACTGACGGGCAGGAATATCGGATCCTCAATCAAGACCTAAAGTGGTATCTGCATCCGGAGTTTGAGAGTTTTAACAAAGAGATTAAGGATTATATTAAAAAATTTAGACGACAAAGAACTTCTTCATTACTGGGATAAAAGAGATTATGAAGAAATCAAACCGGAAGATTTACAAGGACCTTTTGAGAGAGAGTTTAATTGCTGGAAATATGTAAATCTGGATTGTGACGATCCTTTTTTAGGGCAGGATGAAGCTATTGTTTCTTTACAGTCGCGTTGGGTTTTGCATTGTGCCTATCAAGCCAATAAACTTAATGAAGAAGAAATCAAACAGTTAGTCAAGCTGGATTTGGATGCCCTTGTATGCAAAAATGTTGTTTTTTTCAATTTCTTTGAGCTGAAGTTAATAACGGATTTTTTACTGGAACAGGGTGTTTGGGATCATTTACCGGAGCCGCTTTTTCAGAAAGCAGATTCCAATATCAACTCTAATCCGAAGGTGTAAAGAATCTCTGAGGGAAAATAATATACGGAAGAAGCGGAGAATTCTAAGTTCTGCTCATTATGATAGTTCCTTTCACATATCTTGTTAATAATTCTATTTGGCAGAAGGGCAATGTTGATTATATTTACTTTTAGGAAGATGGAAAAGTTCTGCAATGAAAGTTGTAGCCCACGGGCTCCAATCTGTCGCAATAAGATAGCTTTTTTATGAACAAAACTTGGACTATGATTGACAAAATGAAGATAATGCATTTGTTTGTATATAATAACATAGATTGTGAGAAACGAGGACGATAAAATGTTCTCAAACAACCTGAAAAACAACGAGTTGGAATGGACACTAAAATTCTGTAATCAACTCAGAATAGCTGAAGTCATTTCAGGATGCATTAACTTTATTATCCAGCAGCAAATGAAAATAAGGTTCCGGTAAAAAAATATGGAAATGCCAAATTAAAATAGAAATTGACAAATATCATAGATTAGATTCACTATAATTTATAAAATCGGTGCTAAGAGGTAAAATCATGAGACAAAAACTTTTCATATCTCTACTCCTACTATTTATGGTATCCGGTATGCTTGCTCAGGAACGATACATCAGGAATATTCCCATTATTTTGCCATATCCGGACTTCATTTGGTATCAATACACTTCAAAACAGATATTTCCCTGTCCGGATGGAGGAGTTATGGTATTGGGTGACTGCACAGGCCAGTATGAAATGGACCCTGACAGGTATGCAGCGGATTGTGGAGTGATAAAATTGAATGCAGAGGGTAATTGCGAGTGGCAATGGTGGAGTCGTGACTTTAATTGTGAGAGCGCACCCCAGATTATTGGAATAGACCAGGAAGCTGATGGTACGGTAAACTTTCTGATTAATACTCCTCCTGAGCATAGCCAGATCGGTTGGATAGACCCACAGGAGAATTATTCTTTGGAGGATATCCATCTTCCCAATTGCGTACTAAATAAAGCACTCAGGTTGCCCAATAATGATATCTTTGCTATTGGAAGGATATACGATTATAATAGTCCCCCATTTTATGGGGTTCATGCGCTTTTTATGCACTTGGATTCCTTGGGAGATACTTTATCAACCTGTCATTACCCACCGGACACATTATGGGTAGTTTCAAATCTCGGTCTAAAATGGGCACAGGCCTATGATATGGAGTTAGACACAGATAATATGCCTGTTTCCACCTGTCAGTTTACAGACCGCTTTGCCAGCGTTGTAAAAACCGACTGGGATGGTAATTTGATTTGGCGGAGGGACACAAATACTGCCCATACTGATGAAATCAAAATCCCAATAACAAAATTACCTCTTACAAATGAATTGATATTTGGTTATAATGCTTATAATAATGGACTCTGGAACCAATTCTGTATATATCAAGTTTTACCTGATGGCTTAGATAGTTTATTCACTATTCAAATGACGGATTCAACCTGTGTGGGAAGTTATTATTCTATGATTGGCTATAATCAAGGGATATATTTATCAGGTTATTATGGCGATTCTGAATGGACACTTAACGCTCATGAGTATATTTCCAGCTATAATCTGACTGGAGAAGCTATATGGACATGGTCATATTCCTCAATGTTGAATTTTAGACAATGCACAGATTGCATAACATTGTTGCCCAATAGTAACATTATTCATGTATTTAGCAGTTGGTCATTCGGAAACGATGGATTAACGGTAGTTACACTACATCCGAATGGGACACCAAATGATGATGAGTATATTCAAAAGCCAATTAATAAAATCCTCGCTTATCCAAATCCGATGAGGTCTTTTCTTAATATTGATTTTAAGCTTGAAAGAAATACTACACAAGCTACTTATCAACTGCAGATTTATAATATCAAAGGGCAGTTAGTCAGGATGATAAATCTTGATAAGAAATCTGGCAATATATACTCTTCCGTCTGGGATGGGACAGATTTACATGGCAAATTATGTGCTAACGGGACATATATATTACGACTTGATAGCAATAATAACACAACATCATCAAAGATAGTTCTGATAAAATAGGAGAAACAATGCGTAGATTTCTGTTAATTATTTTATTCGTATTAGGTCTATTGCAAGAAATGTAGTTGCTATTTAGCGAGTAAATAGTTGATGATTTTCCTTCTTCTGTCAGAGTTAATTCCTTGATGAACTTTGATTTTAAACTTGAGAGCACTGTTAATTCCTTCCAGGGAGTTAGTTGTGTTGGGGATATAGTTTTCCGGGTATTTCTGGAAGGTGAACAAATAAGGAAGATTTGACTTTATACTACGAATAGCGCTTCTCAGCTTTCTGTGAGTATAGCACCATTTTCCAGTATCTGAGTAGGTCTTTTCTTTCAAGAATTGCTTCCATTTCCACATCCACATCTCTATCAACATAGAAAACACCTCTTCCCAGGAGGAAGTTATGGAATCCACAATCTTTTGCAGTTCAATCCCTGCTTGCAGTTTCGGGTTGCAGGTTAGGTATCGGGTAATGATCTGTTTCTGGTGAAACTGGCACATTTGGATAGGAATGCCTGGAAACGCAGAAAACAACCCTTTTTTACCATCTACGACGATACCTCAAAGCTTTTTAGGGGCTTTCAGGATACGGGAAAAAGGATAAAAAGATACTGTAGATTGCATTTTCCGAGGGGTTGACGAGGACGTCAACCCTCCGATTTCGCTCTAAGGGGCTTTTGGCAGATGGCAAAGAGCGGATGACAAAGGGTTTATCAGCTATTTTTGGATATTAACTCTATAAACTTTCTCAGCCTTATAAACCCTATTTTCCGAGGGGTTGACGAGGATGTCAACCCTCCGATTTCGCCCTAAGGGGCTTTTTGGCAGAGGGCGAAGAGCGGATGGCAAAGGGTTTTCAGCCATTTTGGGATCTCAACCTTCTAAACCTTCTCAGCATTATAATCCTTATTTTCCGAGGGGTTGACGAGGAAGTCAACCCTCCGATTTCGCCCTAAAGGGCTTTTTTTCCGGAAGAACGACGTCCTCGTCGTTCAAGCACAAGAAGAGATTGACGAGGACGTCAACCCTCCGATTTCGCCCTAAAGGGTTTTTGGGTTGAGAGCGAAGAGCGAAGGGCATTATCATAAAATCCTAATATAGCTGTCTGCTGTATTCCTTGCTTAAAGCCGGTAATTTAGCGTTTAACATACCTTAATCAAGCGTTAATAATTAACGCTTGATTAAGGTTAGATAAACACTTGATTTATGCTCTCAGTTAAGAAGGGAAAAAGCGGTGATTGAACTTGAATACGATATGCAGTTCCCAATTGTAAAATATAGTTTTGTGTCTGCAAAGGTATGATATTGCATTACACGAAATTAGGAAAAAAGTAACTTGGAATTATGAGGGCATCATAAAATCGGAAATGCTAAGTGCGGGAAATTTTCGTGTAGGCAAGATGTAAGGCAATACCTCCAAAATAACCTGCAGCTGCCTGAACAATATTAACCGGCAAGTCAGCTACAGCCACTGCAAATCCCAGATTTGGAAAAACCCAGCAACCGAAAAAATAACCGGCAACCATAATGATGACTGCTATTGCCGGGAAAAAATATGTTTGCCATTTCACATCGGGTTTTGCCAATCCGGCAACCAATCCTTCCAGCCCTTTAACGAGAAGCGTTACAGGAGCAAAGACAGGGAAACCGATTAAATCAGCAAAAAAAGAACCAAATCCTCCTGCTATCAAACCTGCTTTCCAGCCACCAAAAAGTCCACTAAAGATAATAACTACATCTCCTAAATTGAAATAGCCGCCTCCTGGAACCGGAATTCTTACCAGAACGGTAGCGATCATAACCATAACGGTAAGTCCAACTATAAGATACCATTTCATTTTGTCCTCTTTATGTTTACATTTATTTTTCTAATATTATTCAGGTTTTACTTCAGAACTTGGTGGCAGTGCAAGATGCGTTCATCAATCATTTCCCCTTTCAGGGTTGCTTCGTTAATTACATAAGTAATAAGTGCTAAAAGAACAATCAGGCGTTTACGAAACTTTTTTTTCAGAGTAATTTTACCCGCTTGCTCAGCAGGAATGGAATCTACAAAAAGGCATAACTCGGAATAGGAAGAAAAGGCAATTTTATAGAGCATTTTGCCTAAAATAATATACTTCAATTTTTCTATTCCCAAAGGAAAATCTAAGAAGGTATCTATCTTCAGCCAAGTGATTAATATCTGGATAAACATTAAACTGCTTATAAGTAATGTAGTTCGCGTAATACCGTAATGAATCCAGTAATCCTTATTGTGTCCTATTTGAAAAAGAGCAAAAATAACATAAACCCCGAAAAGCAGTAAAATAAAAGGCAAGAAGTGATAAAGTTTCTTTAAAAGTCCCTTAAGCTTAAAAGTCCAAGCACTAAGCAATAATACAACTCCCAAGACAACTAACTGCACAGGGGTATTCTCCAGATAGATGAAGCAGAAGAAGACAAAAAACAAGATAAGAGCTAAAGAGACAAGCAGTAATCTATATTGAGGTTTCATAAACACTACTCCTGTTTGGTGCAAGCAACTGAAAATTGATGAGGTTAACTTCTTCAGGCACGGAAAAAGAAGAATGTTCACAAAAAATGAGACAAAAAGGGAAACCACTAGCCCTTAAATAGCGATAAATTTCTGCTAAATAGCGGTTTTCATCTACAATGCAATAAACCGGTCTGGGTTCAACAGCATAACTTTCGGAGAGATTGTTTAAAAGATATTGAATGCAATCCCATTCGCTTTTCAGCTTCAAATCCGGTTTATAAAATGCAGAATGGGATTTAATAGCATAACCCTGCAGCTGAAAAAGCTGCTGTAAATAGATTTGGTAAAATAAAAGCTTTTTTCTCTCTAATGCAGGAAACAGGCAATGCTTAATAAAAGAACTTTTCCCGCTGCCGTTTTCACCTTGCAGATAATAGATATTATCCGGCAGAAAAAACAGCTCCTGCTCTATGAGCAAACTGAAATTCTGCCAGCAGGAAACAACTCCCGGTGCAATTTTAATCATAATCTATCTTCCAGAATAATATCCTTGCCGCTATTCTTAATCAAGATTTGAATTGCTTCCCGGCGTTTAGGATCAAGGGCATTCAGCAAATTCACAAAACGGATTTTAGGTGCGGGAGAATATATTGCCAGAAGTGCCATCAAAATTACTTTCTGTCCTCCGGAAAGTTCAGTTATGCGGAAACATTTATCTATTGTCTTTCCGGTTAGCATTTCAAACCGGTCAATCAATTTGGCAGTGGCGGATTCATCCAGGTTGTAAATAAGGAGCTCATCTTTTAGCCGGTCACAGGAAATAAGCGGAATATCGGCATCAGCCACTAAATAATCAGTATGGATCATTTTAAATTCTCTTTTTAAACTGGCGGAGAGTCAGGGATTCGAACCCTGGGTACCTGTAAAAAGATACAACGGTTTTCGAGACCGTCCCGTTCAACCGCTCCGGCAACTCTCCTTGTAATTATGATTTTCTTTTACGGCGAAAAAATTCCTCCAGCAAGCAGGAACATTCATTTTCCAGAACTCCGCCGATAACTACAGGATGATGATTGAAGCTTTTATCATTCAGCACATTATAGATAGAGCCAACAACTCCGGTTTTGGGATCTTTGGCTCCATAAACAACTGTTCCAATTTTACTTAAAATAATCATTCCCGCACACATCAAACAGGGCTCTAAGGTTACATACAGCGTATAATCATATAAAAACCCCACTTCAGACATCAGAATTTTGTCAATAATGATTTTTTCACAATGGGCTAAGGGATTGGCTAATTGCCGACTACGATTATGTTCCCTTAGTATTATCCGGTTATTTTTTACAAGCACTGCACCCACGGGAATTTCATCTTCGGCAAAAGCTTTTTGGGCTTCAGATATTGCTTCCTGCATAAAAAGATAATGATTTTGGGAAGAAAGGCAAATCATGGTTTAGTATTGATTACAACCTTTGCTTTTTTCACCTGTTTTTCCATCCAGGCATCAAACCAGTTCTCGGGCAAAGTTTGAGCGTAAATGGCTTTAATCCGTTCCGGGCTGATTTTAGATTTTACTGGACGAAAAGCAGTTACTTTGGGAACGATTATAAGCTCTCCTTCTTTTATTTGCGGGGGCTCGGTTTTTTCCTGATGTGCCTTTACTGCCTGATAGTAAATATTGGTGAGGGGCTTACCTTCCCACAGGGAATCTATGGTAACTTTTTCCAGCTTTACAAATTGGTATTTTGCCAGAATTTCAGGATTGGCAAGCCAGTGCTGGACGAGCTGTTGATTTTGGTCTTTTCGGCGTTCGTTACTTAATCTTTGCCCAATTTGCGGTTTTACTTCTTCTAAGGGAAGATAATTCTTATCTTGTTTTTCCACTACTTCAAAAATTAGCCATGCAGAAAGCTCTGCTGAATATATTGGCTCCATAATATCTCCGCTACTTGCACTATCCAGATATTTGAATAGTTTACCCTTAAGATCATTGGCAGGAACAATTAAAGAATCCGGGCTCATAGCATTGGTCAGGATGTATGGAAGGTCAAATTCTTTAGCTGCCTGCTGCAGCCCGATATTTAAAGCCAGTTTCATAATTTGGCGGGCTAAGGTTTCGGGAGCAGTTAAAGTAGCAGTTTTAGGTAATGCCTGCACAAAGATAGTGTTATATAGAGTTAGGGTTTTTGTTGCCTGCATTTTTTGATAGATAATATAGCCCTTGGTATAAGGTAGGGGTTCACTGCATTTTCCATTTTCCAGTCCTGAGATAGCATCTTTAATCTCCGCAGGCAGTTCATCGGTCTTTTGATAACCGTTATCAACATAGCTGACGATTACATTTGTATTCTTGAGGTCTGCTATAATCTCCTTAATCGGAAAACCATCGTTAAGCTTATTCTGAACTGTCTCAGCAGCTATTTTGGCTTCCGCAAGTTCCAAACTATCAGGTATAATAGGAACAGAACAATAGCCCAAACGATAAAACTGCTTTAAACGGTATTGATCCAAATTTGCCTGATACCAGGCATTTATTTCTGCATCACTTAGGGCAATATCTATCCGGGAGGAATCAAAAATATAGAGTTCCAAATCCGCATTACTGGCAATAATTTGCTCTGCCTGTTTACGGATTTTAGCAGTGAGCAATTCTTCTTCAATCAGCACCTTTTGCAATTTCAGAATGGGAATAACATTTTCCTGATAGTGCTTTCTTAAGGGAGCCAAATTTTCCGGTTGGTCGGTCATCAATGCCTGTAAATAAAGGTTCTTGTTAAACTTGCCGTCAGTTTGAAAAAGCGGTGACTTGATAATATGCTCGGGAATGGAATTGGTGAGGGTATCCAAAACTTCTGTAGCGCTGGCAGAGATATTATACTTTTGATAATAGTCCTTCAAAATTATGGCTTTGGTAATATCCTTCCAGGTATCATTATGGATTTTTTGTTTTTCTTCTTTGGAAGGAGCGCGTCCCGTCTGATAGCCAAAAAAAGTATAATGACCTCGGTAGGCATCATAAAATTCCGCAAAAGTAATATCCGTTCCATTCACGGTTCCTGCTACGGAAGGAATATTATTGGCGCAGGAAGCAAGAAAAAGGGTAGCTGCCAGGGTAATTAGTATTAAAAGAGAGAACTTGTTCATTTTTCTCCTAAAAGTTTATTCTGAATTTGTTGCAGAAATTGCCATGCCTCTATGGGGGAGAGTTTATCCAGCTCAATATCTTTAATTTCCTTCAGCACGGGGTCGTTTTCACTGGCTTTATCGGCTAAAATCTCAAAAATATCAATTTGGGGCACATCCCGCACTAATTTCTTACGGATGGTTGCAGAAAGCCCCTGAGGGCTTATTTCATGCTCTTCCAGGTTTCTTAAGATTTCTTTGGCTCGGCGGATAACCTTTTCCGGAATTCCTGCCAAACGGGCAACCTGGATTCCATAGCTTTGATCAGAGCCACCTCGCTCAATTTTACGGATAAAAATCATTTCCTCGTTCCATTGCTTTACGGCTACATTGTAGTTCTTAATATCGGGATAGAGATTTTCCAGCTCCGTAAGTTCATGATAATGGGTGGCAAAAAGGGTTAACGAATGCTTATACCTCTGAATAAATTCTATAATAGCCCATGCTAAAGATAAGCCATCAAAAGTGGATGTTCCCCTGCCTATTTCATCCAGCAAAATTAGAGAATTTGCTGTGGCAGAGTGCAAGATATTGGCTGTTTCAATCATCTCCACTAAAAAAGTGCTTTGCCCCTGAGCTAAGTTATCAGAAGCGCCAACCCTGGTAAAAACACGGTCAAAAATAGGCAGGGTCATTTGCGCTGCGGGAACAAAACTGCCCATCTGAGCTAAGATAACCAGTAAGCCCACCTGCCTTAAATAGGTTGATTTACCTGCCATATTGGGTCCTGTAATAATAGCAATGCTGGTTTCCGGGTAATCCAGATAAGTATCGTTCGGAATGAATTTATCGCTCTCTATCAGTTTTTCAATAACGGGATGCCTACCGTCCGTAATATGCAGGTTTCTATTTTCTGTAAAGACAGGACGGGAATATTGATTTTGCCAGGCAAGAAATGCCAAAGAAGAGAGCACATCCAGTTCGGCAATAACCTCGCTCAATTGTTGAAAGCGGGGTAAGGACTCCGCCAATTGCTGACGCAGGTCTTTAAAGAGCTCATATTCCAGGTTCTTAATCTTCTCTTCCGAAGAAAGAACTTTTGCCTCAAATTCCTTCAATCGGGGTGAAATATAGCGTTCGCTATTGGTGAGCGTTTGTTTGGCTATATAATAATCGGGCACTTTGTTTTTATTGGCAGAGCTCACTTCTATATAATAACCAAAAACGCGATTATAGCCAACTTTCAAATTACTGATACCGGTTTTCCGTCGTTCGTCATCTTCCAAACGCGCAATCCAGCTTTTGCCGTCGTGGATTAGTTCCAGCAGTTCATCCAATTCGGCATTATAGTTCTTGGCAAAAATTCCGCCCTCAGTGATGTTAATTGGTGGATTATCGTTAATTGCCTTTTCAATGAGCTCAATGATATCAGAAAAACTGCCCATATTCTGGTTCCAGACAGCAAATTGGGGATGTTCAAAAGTGTTTAACTTGTTTTGTAAATTGCGGGCAGAATAAAGATATGATTTCAGGGCAATCAGTTCTCTCGGGTTTATTCTTAAAGAGCCCAGACGGCTTACTAAACGGGTGATATCGCCAATTTCTTTTAGGATAAGTCGCAGTTCTTTTAAATGGCTGCTTTTATCTATGCAGGATTGGATGATGTCCTGCCGAAAAGTAATATCCTTAATGTCCAAAAGAGGATGCAACAGCCATTGCTGTAACAGCCGCGAACCCATGGGAGTTATTGTTTGGTCTATAACAGAAAGCAAACTGCCGTATTTTGTGCCGTAGCGTAGAGAACGAACCAGTTCCAGATTTCTTCTGCTGATTTCATCCAACTGCATATATTGGGAAAGTGAATAATATCGTAGCGAAGAAATATGATTCAGGGGAGAAGTGTATAGCCCTTGCACATAAGCCAAAGCAGCTCCTGCAGCCGTAGCCCCCAAGGTTCTATTATGCGCTCCGTAAGGTTCCAAAGTAGTTACCCCGAAGTGTTTTTTAAGGGTGGCAATTGCCTCTTGGGGTTGAAACTGCCAGCTGTCAAAAACAGATATCGTAGGCAGGGTCTCAATAGGTAAGCTTTTCACGAATTCTTCGGTAGCTGCACTATCTACAATCAGTTCCGGACTATGAAATCTTTGCAGTTCGTTTACTAATTCTTCTTTATCCAATTCCGTGAAAAAGAAATCCCCCGTGGAAATATCCAAAAATGCCAACCCTATCTTACGCTGAGGATCGGTATAGTAAATGGAAGCTAAAAAAACATTGTTACTACTTTCCAGAAAGGATTGATCCAAAACAGCTCCGGGGGTAATGATTTCGGTTACTTCCCGTTTTACTAAACCGGTTGCCTTTTTAGGGTCTTCTGTTTGTTCACAAATTGCAACTTTCAGCCCGGCTTTAATCAGTTTATCCAAATAAGTGGTTAATGAATGATAGGGAAAACCGGCAAGGGGAACAGGATTTTCGTCGTTCTTATTTCTTGTGGTTAAAGTAATATTCAGAATTTTAGCAGCGGTGTGGGCATCTTCAAAAAAGGTTTCGTAAAAATCGCCCATCCGAAAAAGAATAAGCTTGTCAGGATGCTTTTCTTTCACCGCAAAATACTGTTTCAGCATCGGAGTTAGCTTGTTCTCTTCCACTTTTTAATATGCCGTAATAAAAGAATTGATGTTATTGGTTGCCAGCAGTTCTTTTGCTTCTTCCGCTTGGGTTCTATCAGGAAAAGAACCGCAAACGACAACCCAGCTTTTTTTCCCTCCGCTTATTTCTTCATAGTAGGCAGCCGGAATATTAAGCAGCCGAATGTTGATTACTAAACGATTAGCATTGTTTTCCAAAGAGAACCTTCCTGCCTGTAACCAGTAACCGTCTTTCGGTTTTTCTTTCAGTTTTACCGGAGTATCTTGTTTCGTTTCAATTTTGCTTACTGATACAGGAGAAGCGGACTTTGGTTCAATTTTTTGAACCTGGAGTAAGGAATCCTGAGCACTCTCTTGAGCTATAACAATCTGCAATTTCGGATAGGGATAGAGGAAGCTGATATCTACATTCGGTTTACGGCTTTTTATTTCTAACAGACGATCCTCAATCAGATCGGCAACCTGAGAATACCTATCCAGTTCGTAACCTTTACGATATGTAGAAATTGCGTCTAACTGTTTATCAGATTGTTCATAAGCATAACCGAGACGGTAATAAAAATACTGTTCATCTATTTCCGGTAGCCGGGCATTTTGCAATTTATTTAAAGTAGTTACAGCGCTATATGCTTTTTTTTGTGCCAGGTAACAATCTGCAATCAGATAATATGCTTTCTCGGCAAATTCTCCCCGAGGTTCTAACCGCAGATAATTTTCACAGTTATTGATAGCGGTTGCATAATCATCCTGCCACCAGGCACATAAAGCAAGCCAATAAAAGCGTTCCATCAATTCGGAAGAAGTTATCCGTCTTAAATATAAGGATGCTTCTTCAATCCTGCGTTCTAAGCAGTATATTTTGCCAAGCTCCAATAAGGACTTCTGGGTATAGCTACTTTTGGGGAATTTCTCTATCAGTAATTGGTGGGAGGCAATTGCCTCTTCCGTTTTTGTTTTCAGCAAGGCATTATAAAATCCAATGCAGGCACGTTCTTCATCATTTGCGGGTTTTAAAGTGCCGATGCTTTCTGCCAGTTCATCAATTTTTCCCGTATTATAAAGTTCTTCCAAATTCTGAAATTCTTTTCTCACGGAACTTAAGGCAAAACCGCAAAGCGCTGTTAACAAAAAGAAAAGGAAAATGCGCTTCCTAACGGCAGAGGGACAAGTGTTCATCAATTACTCATTGAAGTAAGCAATTCTTCGTTGGTCTGGGTTACCTGCATTTTTTTACGCAGGGTTTCTATTCCCTGAATAGGGGAAATGGTCTTTAAATATTTACGCAGCACATACATCCGGTTCAGTTCATTTTGCGAAAGGAGTAATTCTTCCCGCCGCGTTCCGCTCTTGATTAAATCTATGGCAGGATATAATCTCATATCGCTGATGGAGCGGTCTAAAACCAATTCCATATTACCTGTGCCTTTGAATTCTTCAAAGATAACCTGATCCATTTTACTGCCGGTATCAATTAAAGCGGTAGCGATAATAGTTAAGCTACCTGCTTCTTCAGTATTACGAGCTGAACCAAAGAACTTTTTGGGTTTGATTAGTCCGTTGGCATCAATTCCACCGCTTAAGACCTTTCCGCTGGAAGGGGTTATGTTATTATAAGCTCTTGCGAGCCGGGTGATGCTATCTAAAACAATTACAACATCCTGATTTAATTCCACCATTCGCTTGGCTTTTTCTAACACCATTTCACTAACTGCTGAATGATTTTTGGGGGATTCATCAAAGGTGGAACTGATTACTTCTCTGTTACCGGGTTTAAGGATTTTTTTCATTTCGGTAACTTCTTCGGGGCGTTCATCAACCAGCAAAACGATTAAATAAACTTCAGGATGATTGCTTAGAATGGCATTGGCTGTATCCTGCAGCAATGTTGTTTTTCCTGTTCTGGGGGCTGCTACAATCAAACCGCGCTGACCTTTGCCGATGGGTGTGAAAAGGTTAATAAGCCGGGTGCTGTAGTTATCCTTATTAAATTCCAGGTTTAAGCGTTCCACTGGATAATAAGGAGTTAATTCATCAAAAGGACGCAAATTCAACATACAATCGGGAGCCAAATTATTCACCGCTTCCACTCTGAGCAGAGCATAATATTTTTCTCCTTCTTTAGGGCTGCGAACAGGTCCGCTAACCATATTTCCCGTTTTAAGACCAAAACGCCGGATCTGCGTTAACGAAACATAAACATCATCGCGTCCTGCAGTATAGTTATTTTGGGGAAAGCGCAGGAAACCGAATCCATCGTCCATAATTTCCAAACAGCCGGATACGAAAGCAAGCCCTTCCTGAGCCGCTTGAAATTCCAGCATTTTAAAAATTAGTTCGTTTCCTTTATATTGAGTATAGCCAGGCAAACCGATTTTTTTTGCCAAGCGGGATAGTTGAAGTTGATTCAAGCTGAACAGATCTTCTTCAAACAGCATTCGTTATCTCCTTTGTCAGTTATTAGTTAGAGTATTCTTTTGCACTTTTTTATAACCGGTTACAGCCAAACGGCAAGCGCTGGCATAACCAATGTTTTTAATGCGTTCAATCAATTCCAGACCTTCTTTAATTAATACTTCCGTATTCTCCAATGTCTGCAGGCGTTTTATGATATCCTGACAGTTTTGGAGCAAAGCAGAACGATTTTTTCCGGGGTCATCTACCGGAACATAGAAATCCGTAATCTGCACTTTTTTTAAGGGAAGCTTTTTCACTATTTCCTGTAATTCCTTACGGGTAAATGTTTTTTGATGGTAAGCACCGAACAGCCGATCTACAGAGGCAACCCAATGGTGCATTAAAATATGGGTTTCCTGAGCAGGGGATTGTTCTCCATCGCAATACATTTCCGTTATCAGCATTAAGCCATCAGGTTTTAGCACTCTTACCATTTCTCCGAGCACTTTTTCCCGATTTTGAATATGGTGTAAGGCATCTGAGATACACACCGTATCAAAATAGTTATCCTCAAACTGCAAATCTTCCAAATTCATCCGGAAAATCTCTATATTATTTTCCGGAAAAATCTTCTGGGCATAATCCACACAGCGTTGCGAGGCATCAACTCCAATAATTTGGGTGTAGGATTTTAAATGTTGTTTGAGAGTTGTAATAAAGTCACCTTTTCCGGTAGCTGCATCCAATACATTACCGCCATCTACTTTGGCAAGAATTTTGATGATTTCATTCATAACAGAACTCCTCGCTGATATTTTAGATATGGGATTTTTGCCTCTATGTTTTTCTTCTCTGATTGTGCAGTTCTGAGGACTGCCTGCATGTCTTATTTATTACGATCCTATTATTTTAGAGCAGCACTTTTCCGTCAAGTATTATCTTTCACGGGGATGTTTAAATTCGGAAAATGACGAATTAAATTACGATAGTGTTTTCGGATGGTAGCCATAAATCTTGGCTCGTTGTAGTTAGCAAGGGTTTCCAATGCCTGTTTACGACCGTATTTATAAAATTCGGCTGCCTTGTGAAAAGCAAAGGGCTTTCCAGCAGGCATTCCTGCCTCAATTACAATATCAGGACTGAATGTAGCAATATCCCTGATTGCCAGATATGCCTGATTTTGCAAAACCGCATTAAAAATTATTTCGGTTCTGCCCAAATGCTTTCTTTTGCCCGGGTCTGTTCTCTCCAAATTAATAAAACTTGCATTTTTTGATGCTTCCGGCAAAACATTAACGGCAATTACTTTATCTTCCGAAAGCACAGAGGAAAAAGCCAAAGGCAAAGGATGCTCCACACCTCCATCAATAAATAGATATTGTTTAAATTTATAGGGAGCAAAAAGAACCGGCAACGAAGTTGAAGCTCTCAACGCATCAGCATACAGTCCTTTGTTAATAAGAATCGTGCTCTTACTTATTAAATCATAAGCACAGGCAATAAAAGGAATTCTGCTTTCTTCAATTGTTTTGCCTTCGGTCAAATTTAGAAAGAAATTCCGCAATAAACGCCCATCAAAAATGCCACTGATAGTTCTATCTAAACTGAGAGGAGAAAATGCCTTAGTATATTTTATCTTGGTTGCTATTTCATAGATCTGAGCAGAACTGAATCCAAAAGAATATAATCCACCAATAATACTGCCCATACTGCTTCCAATTATACCGGTAATTTCAAAGTTCTCTTCTATCACACTTAAAACTCCGATATGGGCTAATCCTAAGGCAGAACCACCACCTAAAATAAGAGTTGCTTTTTCTTTCATTTTTTATCTATCCTTTGTTTTTGTCATTAAAGCAAAAGAAAGCTAAACAGTCAAGCTTTATTTAGCATTGGTTCTGTTTCTTTTGGTTTTTATAGCGGGGTAGGATAAGTTGCTGTGTCAAAACAAGAACAGAGTTGGGTTGGAATTGTTCAGAAATTGTTGTTTCGAGGTTGAATTTTTGTTTTAACTCTAAACAAACAGCTTGTTTTGACTTACAATTTTGCCACAGCCATCACTGAAA
>Ga0116171_10000042_pt1 | contig 116152 bp, 116 predicted proteins | sample AD_JPNHW2_MetaG_FD_89798 | JGI IMG/M metagenome (GOLD analysis project Ga0116171, IMG submission 89798) | Active sludge microbial communities of municipal wastewater-treating anaerobic digesters from Japan - AD_JPNHW2_MetaG | ecosystem: Engineered > Bioreactor > Anaerobic > Digestate | place...
GTTCCCCCTGATTCTGGCGGAATACCGATACGGATCATCTTCACCCTTGATGCTATGAGTGCCCTGATGGTGACGATAGCCGTCACGGTGGGTTTTGCCGTTATTCTCTACTCCCTTTCAAGCGACTCACGGAGGTCCGGGCTCGAGGCCTATTACACCATCTTCCTCCTGATGATCGGTGCCATCCTCGGGATGGTCTCAACAGGAGACCTTTTCAATTTCTTTGTCTTCCTCGAGATCTCCTCCCTCGCATCGGCAGGGCTTGTTGCCTACAAGGTGGAAAAAGGTCGTGCCGTCGAGGCAGGTCTCAAATACCTGCTTGTCAGTACAATCGGGGGCATATTCTTCCTCTTCGCCATCGGTATCCTGTATGGCCAGTACAACGCCCTGAACATGGCGATGCTTGCCGACATGATCCAATGGACACCTCTCGACAAACTCGCTCTCGTACTGGTTGTCGCAGCTCTTGCAGCAAAGTGCGGAGCGGTCCCAATGCATTTCTGGACACCGGATGCCTATTCAATGGCCCCCTCCGCGGTGACGGCAATGCTGGTGGTTGCAAGCCAGGCGAGCCTGTACGGGCTGTTCCGGATCTGCTTCACCCTGTACGGCATCACGCTCAACTACGCAACGATCGGGTGGGTGATCATCATCCTGGGGATCCTCTCGATGATCATAGGTGTCACTATGGCAATCCCCCAGAAGGATATCAAGAGGCTGATGGCCTACCATGCCGTCTCTCAGACCGGATACATGCTCCTCGGCGTTGGTGTAGGGCTTGCCGTGCTCGGAGACCAGGCGCTCCTCAACTCCTATGGGATGACTGCGATGGAAGGCGGGATCTTCCACATCTTCAACCATGCAATGTATAAGGGCCTCCTGTTCCTAACGGCTGGCGCCATCATCTACCAGGTAGGGACAAGCGACCTGAACCGGATGGGAGGTCTCGGCCACCGGATGAAATGGACGATGATCTTCTTCATTATCGGGGCGCTCGCCATTGCCGGGATACCACCCTTTAACGGATTTGCCTCTAAATTCCTGATATACGAGTCCGTGTTTGCCTTCAGTCCCCTCCTTTCAATCATAGCAATGGTCGTGAGTATCCTTACCCTTGCCTCGTTTGTGAAAGTGTTCCATTCTGTCTTCATGGGCCCTCCCCTTCCCGGGAACGAGCAGGTCAGAGAAGCACCGCGTACGATGCTCATCGGAATGACCATCCTTGCCGCAATAGTGATCATCTCAGGGGTCTTTCCGGAATTCTTTGTCCAGAACCTGATAGCCCCGGCAGCTCATGCGCTCACTGACCAGGCCGGGTATATTTCAGCAGTACTCGGAGGTGCATAACCATGGCATTTGCGACATCCCTTTCAAGCGGATTCGGGATATGGGATCCGCTCCTGTGGGTGATTGCCATCATCATCGGCCTTGTCATCGCCTGGCTGCTCTGGAGGTCAGGGGTCTCCTCATATAAGAAAGACACCGAACAGACCCGGCCGTACCTTTCAGGGAATGCCGAGCCCCCCAAGGGGGAAGTCCACATCAGGGCAGGGAACCTCTACTGGGGATTCACGGAAGGGATAAAGGGGTACTATCAGCGAATTGTCCCGCTGCATACCGGAATCGCGACGGATTACCTCCTCTGGATATTCTGGGTCGCCGGAATCCTCCTCGTCATCGTGATGGTGGTCTGACATGAAGATTCCTACATCATTCAACCGGTCGCTCTGGGTCTTCCACCTCAATACAGGGTCCTGCAACGGGTGCGAGATCGAGATCGTGGCCACGATTACCCCCCGTTACGATCCGGAACGGTTTGGGATACGCCTTGTCGGATCACCCAAGCATGCCGACGTGCTCCTCGTGACCGGGCCTGTCACGAAAAAGATGGCCCCGAGAGTGCGGCGGGTGTTCGAACAGGTCCCGGACCCGAAAGTCGTGATGTGCATCGGCACCTGTGGACAGTCAGGGGGAGTTTTCTATGACTCATATAACCTGGACGGCCCCATCGACCAGGTGATCCCGGTCGATGTCTATGTTCCGGGATGCCCGCCCCGGCCTGAGGCAATCGTCTTCGGAGTTGTGAAGGCCCTCCAAAAACTGGAACGGCTGGAGGCAGAACAATGAACGCAACCCCTTACCTTACCCCGCAGCAGATCATCGATCGCTTCAGCGCGAGATTCGGGAACGGACTTACCGAGGCAAAAGTGACCGAACGGGGCGAAGGGACCAGGAAGGTCAAGGCATACAACCTCTGGTTCAGAATTGACCGGGAACAGCTCAGGCCGGCCATCGAGGAGCTGATCGCGATACGGTTCCCCCATCTTGCGGTCATCGCGGGAAATGACCTGGGAACTGATATCGAGCTCCTCTACATCTTCTCGGTCTTTTACGGGCAGAAGTTCGGTGAGTATATGGTCACGATCGCCATCCGGCTGCCGAAGAGCGATCTGACGGTGCCAACAATCACCGACCTGATCCCGGGAGCTCTCTTCTCGGAGCGGGAGAAACAGGAGTTCTTTGGCATCACAGTCACGGGAATTCCAGATGGGAGAAGGCTCTTTTTACCCGAGGACTTCCCGAAGGGTGTCTATCCCTGGAGAAAGGATGAGACTGGTATACCTCCCGAGATGATCAAGAACCTCTGGGAGGTGGACCGGCCGAAAGACCGGCCGGTACCCCCTATCCCCGAGAAGGCACCTGCTCCGGAAGGAAAGAAAGAGGGAGGCGAGTCCCCATGAGTGCTGAAAAGGCCAAGAAAACAGTCCCCTACACGGTCCCTATCGGCCCTGTCCACCCGGCTCTCAAGGAGCCGGTGATGTTCACCTTCGGAATGGAGGGAGAGATCGTCAGAACCGTGGATTTTGCCCCCGGACAGACCCACCGGGGGATCGAATGGATGGGAATGAGAAGGAATCCCGTCCAGATCGTACACCTGACCGACCGGATCTGTGGTATCTGCGGGATCGTGCATTCGCTCTCGTTCGCAAGGGCGGTCGAGCAGATCGCGGAGATCGAGGTCCCCGAGCGGGCAGACTATATAAGGACGATCCTCCACGAACTGGAACGGATACAGTCCCACCTGCTCTGGGCTGGAGTTGCTGCCCACGAGCTCGGCTTCGACTCGCTCTTTTACCTGGCATGGAGAGTCCGGGAACAGTCGATGGACCTGATCGAGAACCTGACCGGGAACCGGGTCAACTACGGTATCGTCCAGATTGGGGGGGTCCGGAGAGATATCTCCGATGAACAACGGGCACTGGTTGAGAAAGGCCTCGACTATTACCAGGGACTTCTGGACCAGATGGCAACCCTCTTCCTGAAAGACAGCACGATCCTGATGCGGTGCCGCGGCCATGGGATCCTCTCAGGGGATGATGCCCGGCTGCTCTGCACAGTTGGTCCCACCGCCCGGGCATCCGGGCTGAACATGGATGTCCGGCAGGACTACCCCTACTGTGCCTATGGCGATCTCGATGTCAAAGCTATCCTCCCCCCACCTGAAACTGGCGGACCACAAGGGGATGTCTATGACCGGATCATTGTCAGGCTGCTTGAGGTAGGCCAGTCAATCGGAATCATCAGGCAGTGCCTCGGGCAGCTTCCAGCAGGCGAGATCCTCTGGGAGCCAAAAATGGCAAAACTGCTTTCAGTCCTGAAGAAGGCCGAGGGAGAGGGGATCGGCAGGGTGGAGGCGCCTCGCGGCGAATGCATGCATTACGTGAAAATGGCGGGGAAGGAGGCGCCGGACAGCTGGAAGGTGAAGGCATCCTCCTACAGCAACCTGATGTCTTGGATCCCGATGCTTCAGGGGGAGCAGCTGGCTGATATCCCTATCATCGTCGCATCCATCGATCCCTGTCTCTCCTGCACCGACCGGGTAGCAGTGACCAGGAACGGGCAATCTGACATCCTCACCAAGGAAGACCTGACCCGACTCTCGCGGGAGAAGACCCGGAGGATGATGCAATGATCGAAACCCTGCCTGCCCTCCTGGCCGGGGCAGTACTGGTAGCAGCATTCTCGATCATTATCGGCCTGCTGCTCATGGGATTTGACCGGATCGTTGCTGCACGGATGCAGGCACGGATCGGTCCTCCCCTGACACAACCATTCACCGACATAAGGAAACTCCTTGCAAAAGAGAACGTCGTGCCAGAAAATGCGATACCATGGCTGTTCAACCTCGCACCCATCATCGCCCTGGCCTCGGCGATCACCATCCTCTTCTATCTTCCGATCGGTGGCTTTGCTCCCGTATTATCCGGAGGCGGTGACCTCATCCTCGTGATGTATCTTCTGACCCTGCCTGCCCTGGCGCTGGTTGCCGGGGGATTTGCATCTGGTTCACCCTATGCAACGGTCGGTGCCCAGCGCGAGATGGTGACGATGATAGCATACGAGTTCCCGCTTGCTATCGTGGTAGTCGCCATCGCGTGGAGACTCGCTGCCGCAGGCATCTCCCTTCCCTTTTCGCTTGCCACCATTGAGGCCAATCCAGTCTGGGGCCTTGTCGGCCCGCTTGGGGCTATCGGGCTCCTGATCCTCCTGATCGTCCTGCTTATCGTGACCCCGGCAGAGCTCTCCCGGGTCCCCTTCGACACCCCGGAAGCAGAGACTGAGCTTGCCGGGGGGATCCTTGTCGAATACTCAGGGAAGAACCTCGCCCTCTTCTCATTAACGCAAGGGGTAAAGACCGTGGCGATGGCCTCTCTCGTGGTGGCACTTTTCTTCCCTTACCGCCTTGCCGCAATCGCAGGTATATCCGGATTTGCAGGAGCGGTTATTGATCTCCTGGTTTATATCGTGCTGATCACCCTCGTTGCCTTTATTTCAGTGAGCGTGATCAGGGTCGCAATGGCACGGTTCCGGATCAATCAGGTTGTCTCGGTCTACTGGATCTATCTTGCCATAGCTGGTCTGGCTGGACTCCTCCTTGTTATGGTTGACCAGATCATGGGGGTGGTCTAAAATGGCCGGGCTCCCCCTTCTCCCTGAATTGGTAAGGCAGCTCTTCAGCCGGCCGGCAACCAATGCATTCCCATCACGGCACCTGCCCCCATCAATAACCGGGTTCCTGGCAAAGGTAGCCCGTGGAGAGGCAACAATCCACCCACCCATTCCAACCCCCCCCAAATTCCGTGGAAAAATTGTGTATGACCGCGAGGCTTGCATCGGCTGCTCCCTCTGCCTCAGGGTCTGCCCTGCCCATGCCATCGAGTTTATCCCCGAGACAAAACGGGTCAGGATCTATGTCACCCAGTGTATCTTCTGCTCCCAGTGCAATGATGTCTGCCCGAAAAATGCACTACACATGAGTCATGAGTTCCTGCTCGCAACCGAGGACCGGTACGCAGAGAGCCAGATTGTCGAATGACAATCTGTCCGTCATCATTTTTCCGGCCATCAACCCAGACTGATCAATCCCCCCGCTCATCACGTTTTTCCCTGCCCTTAAAGGATTTAATTTCAGGGATCCGGTTCTGTGCAAGCAGCGCGATGAATTGTTCTGCCCCGGCTGTCACGGCAGGGCTGATCCCCTCGCTTTCTCCCAGATGCCCCGGCTGGATACCAATAAAGATCACCTGTCCTGCCGATTCGGCAAGGTATCTGATGAGGAACGACAGAGGCAGGTTATGAGTGCCAATGCTCACCTCCTCGATCTGGTCCTCACCGACACTCCTGAATTCGCCGGGTCCGAGGCCGAGATCGGTCGCATCCACGAGTACCAGCACTTCGGGATGGTGGCGGCGTACCACTGCCGTGAAGTTCTCGGGCATCGTTCCACAGTCGAGCGATATCCAGCCCCGGGCACGGAACCGTGATGCGATGTAATTCCCTATCCCATCATCACCGTGGAGGTTGTTTCCGATCCCAAGCAGCATTCTGACTATTACCATCACCCGAGATGATTTCCCAATTATATTGTCATGGCAGGATGAAAAATCAGGCACCTGTAGGCCAGGAATGAGAGCAGGGAAGGGAGGCCAATTTTGGCATTCAGGGACCATGCCCCGGTTCTGTCCTGGTAATACGGATTCGAGGTAGTAATTTCGTGAGAATAAAACAATTTCCGGCCTTTTTTTCACCGGAAACTGCAAAAAAATTTATATTACCTGGTATTAATCTTCCATGTCCTATTATTGGAGTATTACTATGACTGATGAAACAACCACAACAAAGGGCATGTGTAATATTTTTGGAGGATTCTTCCCATGGTGGGTGCTGCTCATCCAGGGCATCATCGCCGTCATCCTTGGAATATTTTTCCTCACTTCACCGGCGATGACCGTGATCGTTCTCATCACCTTCCTTGGTGCGTACTGGTTTATCAGCGGGATCTTCACGCTCTTCAGTGCAGCCGGAGAACAGAAGGACAGGGGAATGAAAATCCTTCTTGGCATTCTCGGAATCATTCTCGGGCTTGCCATCCTTGCTTACCCGTTCTATAGTGCGTTCATTGTGCCGTTTATCTTCATCATCATGGTGGGGGTGTGGGCACTGGTGATCGGGGCGATCCATATCTACCAGGGGATTACCGGCGGTGGCTGGGGTGTTGGAATCATCGGCCTTCTCTCGGTATTGTTCGGCCTGATCCTTCTGGTTCACCCGTATCTTGCCACACTGGCTCTCCCGTTCGTGCTTGGGGTTCTCGGGATTGTCCTCGGTTTTGCCGCCATCATCGGGGCATTCATGATACGGTCAAAACAGAACGCAGCCTGAAAACCACGCCATATTCTCTTTTTTTCCGTTCCCTGTGGAATGAGCCGGTTCTCCTTCGCCAGACTATTAAGGGAGTTCCATCAAACCTAATCAGCGTACGAAAGCACATGGTACTGCAGGCAAGAGGTCACGGATTCAATGTTTGAACTGTTTTTTGAGATCGGCAACTATGCTATCTGGATCTTCGTGGTCACCAGCATTGCTGCAATGGGTCTCAACCTCACGGTCCCTGAAGTCCTTGCACCATGGAAGAAGAAATGGCTCCTCTCGATCTCCCTCATCGCGAACTTCGTGGTGGTCCCTCTTTTTGCCCTCTTTATCCTTTATCTCTTCCCGCTTGATCTTGAGCTTGCGACCGGGCTCATCCTCGTAGCCGCAGCAGCGGGAGCCCCCTCGCTCCCCAAGGCCATGGAACTGGTCGGAGGGAATGTTGCCTATGCTGTAGGCCTCACGATGATCCTGATCCTTGTTACGATCTTCTACATGCCATTCATGCTTCCCTACCTGATCGAAGGGGTCCAGGTAGATCAGACCAGCACAGCGATGTACCTGATCGTCTTCATGCTGGTCCCGCTCCTCATCACAATGGCGATCCGGGCAAAATTCCCGCTCCTTGCCTACCGGTTGTATCCCGTTGTCGATCGCGTATCGGACCTGTCCATTGTAGTGGTCCTTCTCATATATACAGTCGCCCTCTTCATGAGTGATTTTTCGGTGAAGGCCGGGACCCTCCTTGGCCTTGAAGGCATCGCCGTTGCGATCCTCTTCATCCTCGGTTCTTTTGCCATTGGGTACGCACTCGGCGGTCCTGAACTGCAGAACCGCCATGTCCTTGCGTTCGGGACAGGATTTCGGAATGTGTCTGCGGCACTGGTGGTCGTCTCCGCGAGCTTTACCGAACCCCAGACCCTCTTCATGGTACTTGTCATCGCCATATTCGGGATTGTCTTCATGTTCATTATCGGGGGATGGCTTTATCGGAAGAACAGGAAGGAAGGGCAGCGCAATCCTGCAAGGGACCTGTAATTTCCATAGGTATTCCCGTGAGCAAGGTTTCTTAAAAGGATCCTACCAAGTAATCTCTCGCATGAATCACTCTGCTGTTTTTCTCCTCTGCCTGGTCGTTTCCGGATTACTGATCTCCGGTTGCAGTTCCCCTGCCCCGATGCCGGAGGTGGAAGTGGAAGGGGCAGCGGTATCGTCCTTTTCCTTGGCAGAACTGACCCTCGATATCTTCCTGTCTGTCGATAATCCATATCCGGTGTCAATTACGCTCCAGTCTGTCTCCTTTGATGTGTATTATCTGAATGGTAATGAGTGGAAGTACCTGGCACATGGAGAGCAGACTGGCATCCCAGTGAATCCGGGAAAGAATCCTGTCTCCATTCCTGTGACCATACAAAATGTTGATCTGCTTGGATCGCTCCTCTCGTTTGCCGAGAGCAGGGAGGTTACCCTTGAGATCCGGGGGGTAGTCGTTCCGGACCTGCCGGGGGGCATCTCTCCAGAAATTCCTTTTACAAAGAAGGTTACTCTCACACCCTGAAACAGTAGTATCCCCTTTCCCCTTTTTGTCAGGATACCCCTGCTTGTCAATCAAGATCTGGGCACATACTGGCGATCGAGCGATTGGGATTGGATTTTCTGGGATACGGGAACCAGGAGAATACCTGCTACTTTTCAGAATTCATGGGAGATCGGGGAAGACTTTTTTAGTCCATCGCAATCCAGGTTCTCTTATGAGTACACCGTTGCACAACCAGTATTCCTGGTACATGGATGAATAACGTTATTTCCCATCCTGTGCTAAAATAACAACCATCAGCCGGCCACAGGAAGCCTTTTTCCATGATTTCCCCTCAGCCTATGTCCGAAGTATCCCGGATCCTGGTCCCCCTTGCCGCAGCAGTTATCGTGCTTGCAGGAATGAAGGCAGCAGCAGCAATCATCGGCCCGATAGCGTTTGCCATCTTCCTTTCCGTTATCTTTGGGTCGCTCCTCCACTGGTTCGAGAAAAAAGGGCTCACCACCCGCAAAGCCCTCATCCTCACCCTCGTGGTCTTCTTTGCCATTGTTGCGGTGTTCATTATTGTGATAGCAGGGTCCTTCCTCCAGCTGCTGTCCGATCTCCCTCTTTATCAGCAGGAATTAGAGGCCAGCCTCGACCTTTTAAGCCCATATCTGCTCTCGATGGGGATTGATCCTTCCTCGCTGACCCTTCAGGAGATTATCAATTCCCTCTCGATCGAGATTGGCAGTCTGATACGGCAACTCTGGAACATGGCAATCCTCATGGCCATGATCATCCTCACCACCCTCTTCCTCCTCTTCGAAGCAAAAGGCTTCTCAAAGAAACTACAAATCATCATCGAAGACCTCTGCCCTGGTGACCTCCCCCGTTTCATAACCTTGGCAGAGAAGAACGTCGGTTATCTTATCATCAGGACCGAAGTAAACCTTGCGATGGGCATCGGAACGGCGATAATCCTCGGACTCATCGGGGTAAAATATGCCGTATTCTGGGGTTTCCTTGCGTTCCTGCTCGGGTTTATTCCTTACGTAGGGTTCTGGCTTGCCGTTATCCCGCCGATGATCCTTGCATGGTTCGATCTCGGTCTTGTCCCCGCCATTCTCGTCCTTGTCGGATCCGGGATCGTGAACCTCCTTGCCGAATATCTCATGTTCCCCCACCTTGCGGCCCGGGGACTTGCACTCTCCACTGCCGTTGTGTTCATCTCCCTCCTTTTCTGGGGATGGATTCTGGGGGGCTTTGGTGTTCTCCTTGCCGTTCCCCTCACCCTCCTCGTGCAGATGATCTGTGAGCTGTTTGATGAGACCCGGTGGATCTCATTACTCCTCGGACCTTCCCCTAAAGAGGGAACGAACAAAGGACCTTGAAAGAGGTTGGACCTTCCCCATTCCCCGGAAGGGTATCGGCTTATTCCAGAATCAAGGAGGATTTCCTCCAATCAGAGAGGACTTTTCTCTCTGCGCTTTATCGTTTCATCGCGATAGTTCGATACCTGCCCGTTCCACTTTCAAAAACAGAAATCTTTCGTTATTTTTCGCCTCACCTATGCGGGAGTTAATCACCCCGCTTGATGAACAATAAGAATATGGAGAAGAGTTATGGTATTTACCTCGCCTATTTTTTCATGGCTCTGATCGCCCTGAATGCACTACGCGCCCTTTTCAGGGGGGAGTACAATGCCATGGTCACCGCGGTCCTTATGCTTGGGATGACCGTGATCCCGTTTGTCGTTGCCAAGCGGATGAACATTAACCTGCCCTGGTTCGTCTTCTTCCTGGTTGCCCTAGCCCTCTGGATCCACACCGCCGGCTATGTGCAGGGATACTATACCACATTTTACCCCTACTACGACAAGATTGCGCATATCGTATCGGGTACAGCTGTGGCTGTGCTTGGTTTTCTCGGAGTCATCTTTGTTGACAAGTACATGAAGATGAACCTGAACACGTGGTTCATCATCTTTTTCACTATCATCTTTGGTATGGCGATGGGGGCCGCCTGGGAGATCTACGAATTCTTGGTAGACTTCTTTTTTGGGGGCAGCCTCGCCGGTCCCATGCAGAACAGCCTGAACGATACCATGCTAGACATGATGTTTGTCCTTGCAGGCTCAATTGTCGTGGCCCTGCTGGGGGTGTTCTGGTTCAAGCAACACCGGAAGGAGGAGATCACCCAGGGGGCCAGGATCCCGGTCTGAAAGGATCTTTTCGAGTTATGCCTTTTTATTTAGGAACATCGCTTCGCCATTTTCATTTTGGATGCGAGTGCCTCATTCAGATTCATGAAATTTTTTCCGGGCTTGGAAATATTTCCGGGCCCTGCAGGGGTCATCCGTGGCAAATCCATCGATTCCCAGGCTGGCTGCCACCATGAATTCTTCCGGTGTGTTCAGGGTCCAGGAGACCACGAGAAGATCCCGGGCATGGTACTCAGCGATCAGGGCATCGTTCAACAGGGCAAACTTCGGAAGGACCGCATCGATACCTAGTTCCTGTGCGGCACCTGGCAGGCTGGCCGTGTCCTTTGATACAATAATGCCGGTCCTCACTCCCGGCAGATGAGAGAGCGCAGCAATAATGCTCTCCTGGTGGAACGAGACGACGAACAGGTCTTTTAGTCCAAACTCCCTGATCACCCGGCTGATCGCCGTTTCGCTTCCCCGTTCCTTGATCTCGACAAAAAGGCCGCAGCGTCCAGAAACAAGACGGCAGACTTCTTCAAGGGTCGGGATGGACTCCCCCCTTCCGGCATCAAGGCTCTTTAGTTCCTCAAGGGTATGGGCATTCACCGGTCCTGTACCATTGGTGGTGCGATCGAGCATCGTATCATGCATGATGACCGGAATCCCCTCGCGGCTGAGACGGACATCCACCTCAACATAATTGGCACAGTCCATCCCTGTCCTGATAGCCCGGAGCGTGTTCTCGGGCTCCACTGCTCTTGCACCGCGATGGCCTATGATGAACATGGGACTCCCGCAATGAGACTGCGGTATGCAACCGGAAACTGGTATGAATCGAATGGATAGGGGAGTATGATGAGAATGGAGATCTCTTTTACCGCTATCCGGCTGCACACTATAGGACACTCATGATCCAGGGGAACTTACGCTTTGATCATGACAAGAATCATCTTGAACGGGGTGAGAGCCGTCAGGGCATGCGGGGCATGTGCCGGCATGATGATCGTTTCCCCTTCCTTCAGCAGGTGGACCACCCCTGAGAGCCGGATCTCACATTCTCCGTCAAGGATAGTGGCAACCGCGTCGAATGGGGCGGTATGCTCCGATATTCCTTCATCCCTGTCAAAGGAGAATAGGGTGATACTCCCTGCCTTTGAATTGACGATCATCCGGCTGGCAATGCTCCCGTCCTGGTAGGCGACAAGATCCTTCAAGCGCAGGACCTTTCCCTTTATATCTTCACGGTCTTCTCTTCCCATCCTGGTCTTCCTCCACGTTCTTCTCTTTTCACAAGGATATCAGTTGCGCCGCCTGGCACAAATGAATAGCGGTTCCTCTTCTTGAAAAATGTTATTTCGCTCCTTCTTTCGTCTGTACACCCCCAGCCCTCCTGTATTCGAGGGCTCCCTCAACCGGGCAGACATCAAGGCACCGGTGGCAGAGATAACACTCCCCTTTCCGATCGCCCCTCTTCGCCTCGTTGGTGGGGCATGCACGCTCGCACTTTCCGCACGAGATGCAGGCATCGGTCCGCCGGATCTTGAACCGACTCCCCATGGCTGGAATCGAGGCGAGTGCCCCGAACGGGCAGATGAACCTGCAGAAGGGACGATAGAGGAAGAGTGAGATGGCGATGATTGCCAGGAAGATGAAGAATCCTGCAGACAGCAGGAGGAGGAAAAAGTCCCGGATTCCAAAGAGACGGAGGAGACCATAGGTGAAAAAATACCCGGTAATGATGAAGAGGATAAAAAAAATCCACCTGATCGCTCCCGGCCACACTTTACTCCCCACTTTTACTTTCGATACGGGTGCAAGCGAGGCCAGCTCCTGGACGGCTCCGACAGGGCACAGGTACCCGCAATAGAATCTTCCGAAGACAAAACTGAGCGCCAGCATGACGATGAGTCCTGCCGCCGCTATCGCCAGGGGTCCTCCAACGCCACGGGCGTCCCTTAGAACGAGACTCTGGAACTGCCAGGGGATGATCGGTGAGAAGATCAGGAAGCCGAGGGCCACCGTTATCAGGAGAACTATCCAGGCGATCCGCCGCGTCCACCTTTTCGTATACCAGAGATATGCAAGAATAAAAAACATCACAAGGGCATAGATGAACCCAAGCGCCCGGGCCTGCTCGAATACCATAGTTGTCTCCAACATAGGTGTACAATTTTCCCTTTAATAGGATACCGGCTCCAGGGGATTATGCAGTTTCCCTGCAGTCTTGCAATTCATGAAATAGGGCAGATGGCTCGCTGATGCCCGGAGAAGACAGGTTGAATATAACCCAGGGGAAATGAAGTTAGGCAGGGAGTCGAGCCGTACTGGAGATGATGATCCTATGAGCCTCGTTGTTGCATTCTCAGGTCATAATGGGGCGGTTATCGCAGGCGATCTCAGAGAGATCCTGATGCAGGGTCCCGATGCTGAAACTGCGGGGTTTGAGCAGGAGCTCTACTCGGGGCAGATCGTCAACGACACCGATCTTGGGAAAAGGGCCGCAGAAAGGGGGATTGCTCTGCAGGTTCGTGACGACAAGTGCAAGGTCTCGGAACAGGATGGGATCCTCGTTGGGGAAGTGTCTGAGTCTGATGGAGCCACCGTGAGGATCCGGAGGCTTTTTGTCTCCTGCGGGACCTATGCCATCATCGATATCACAGAAGGCAAGATGGTCCTGCAGAAGACAGGGAAAGGGAGTTCATTCGTGGTGCTTGGAAACGAGGTGACCAAGCGTATTGCACATGATGTGATCCAGGAAGAGTGGAAGAACGGCACCTTTGCAGACGCTGTCCGCATCATTATAGGGATCATGACTTCCGCTGCATCATGTACTGCCTCAGTAAGCAGGGCGTATACCATCCTTCAGACCAGGAGGAGGGCAGATCTCGATACTTCGACGATCATGAATTTTGAAAAGGGTAGCAGGGATCAAGAGGGTGGCCGGTGAGCAATAATCGTGAGTCCTATAAAGAGAGGTCACGAATCCCCCTGCTGTCCTGGCCAGAATCTGCCGGTGACAACCGGTGGCAGACGATAACGGAGCTGTTCGCAAATAAAACGTCCCCTCCATGTATAAACTCCTCATCCAGGGATATTCCCTGCCAATCGCGACAAGGAAAAATATGTTCAGGGAAAGGGAAGAATGTGGATTCCTTTTGCGATAGCAAGGGAAATCCGGCATGATCGGGGAATGGTAACGATTGTTCCTTTCCATTTCCAAGAAAGAGAGCGACATTTATTACCAAATAACCCCGACCTAGCCTGGAAGGAGTTGGGATCCTGAACCCAAAAGTGACGATGATCATCAAACAGTGTTTCCCCCTCGTTATCGAGAGATACGAGAGAGATCCGGTCTCTCCGGAGGCATCGATTGGGAGCCTTGAACGGTACCGCAAGATGGGATACGATGCGATCCGGAATCTCCCGCAGGAGGAGAAGCAGAGGGACCAGAGCGCAATCGATACTGCCTTCCAGGAATCAGCAGAAAAGATCCAGCGACTGGATGAGCAGAGAAGACAACACTGCGCCGACACCCACAACGCTGATGATCTCCCGGTTCAATCCTGAAATGAAACGTCCCGCTATTCATGGCTCGTACACTCTCTGAGAGAGACCTCGCGATCCTCTCCCTGCTTGCCCCAGAGGTGACGGATCCGCTCTGTCCTGGATCAGGTCATGGTTTCTTCTCGATCCTTCCCCCGGTCTCAAACCACTTTGCCATAGATGATGCCGATTTTCTCAATCGCATCGAACAATTGCCGGATGAAGATTTAACGTACCTCGCCGGGCTGATTCTGGACGGGAAGGAGAGCATCGGGTGCATGCGCCCTGAGCATGTCGTTCTCCTTGCTGACGAGATTGCAAGGCGGATCTCCATGGAGACAGCCGATTCGATCATCGGTCTCTATGCGACAGGAGTTGCCTGCGGAAATGAGGACGATGAAGAGTGATCTGAAGTACACCTGGATTTTTTAGGAGAATCCCAGGGTTCAGGGATAATTGGTAAAGGTCTGCCTGTTTTCCTTTATCCTGCAATGCTGAGACAGGCCTTTATTGGTGCCGTTCACGGAGTGCGGTCTTTCCACTGATACCGCCTCAAGCAGTGACCTGCTTTTTCCCCGACGGGGGGAGGTCAGAGGTGGTTTCGATGAACTAGATGTGACATTTTTGTCATATTCCTCCCGCTGGCGAAAACCTCGAACACAGCATTCATGCCAAAAGAAGGGAGTGCCTGTGTGGCTTCACGCATTTTGTTCCCCGGAACTTCGCCCACAACAGCCCCGGGGGAACAATTGATATCGATGAGGTAGAGATGGTTTGCTGCTCATTTTGGTCCACTTGCTGATCTGATGGTGCAAAGATTTGTCCCAGCCGGGAACCCTTCCTGGACAGGAGGTTTTGAATGGCATTTTCTGCAGATTGTGTTCTGTCCGTGGACGGATCACACGCTGGTCCCCGATAGAAACCACGATGAAAATGCCCATCACTGAATTTCTATGGGTAAGAGGACATAGCATCGGGAATCACTTATTTATCACGAGGATGAGGATTCATCGGGTAAATGAATTCCGTCCCGATGTTCATGGAAGCGAAGAACGAGATCGATACCGGATACTGGTTTCCCCCGTACCCATGGTGAAATGCAGGAAGTGCAAATCCGGGGTAAGACAACCGTCGAGAGAGCATTCATAGGCCCAAGGAGGAAAGGTGATTGGTCGGGATATCTCGAATGAGGTACCACTGCTGCTGTTTCACAGTAAACAGGCCAGTTGTTACCTGATGTCTCCCCTCTTTTCAGGGACTGTCCGCTCCCCGATCGGGATCAATCCGGGGTGATTGCCGGTGATGCTACGGCCGCCATTCGATGTGACGACAAAGGTATTCTCTGTTCCCACCATACCGACGCCCTTGATCCCTTTCTTTGGTTCTAACGAGATCACCATACCTTCCTCGAGAGGTTGGTCAAATCCTTTTGCTATCACCGGATGTTCGGCGATCTCAAGACCTATTCCGTGACCTAAAAACTGGACCTTCCTGTTCCCATATCCCATAAAATTATCGAGGAACGAAGGTTCGAGTTCCGCCATGATACTCTCATAGATCTGTGAGGGAATAGCCCCGGGTTTCAGGTGTGAGGCGACCGTATCCTGTATCTGCACGCAACGGCGGTGAATTTCGACGACTTCTTCGGGCAGGCTCCGTCCAAAGACGTAGGTCATGGTCTTATCGGTGTGGTACCCGTGAAATCCGCACCCGATATCGACAAAGACCAGGTCCCCGTCATGCAGCTTCCGGTCACGGCTCCCGAGCAACGGGACGGCGGGTGACAGCCCCGCATTGCCACCAGGGCTGTCTAAATAGGTGGGGTAGATGGAGCTCTCACCGAATCCGACCAGTCCGAGCATGATGTCTGATTCGGACATCCCGAACCTCACGATCCCATGATGGCCCTCTTCCATCATAAGGCGGTAGAGTTCGTTGGTAAACTCCGCCTCGCTGATCCCCTCAGTCAGGGCTCCCGGAACCAGCTCCTCGAGGACTATGCGGTGGATCTCTCCCGCCCGTTCCATCAATCCACGTTCATAGGGGCTCTTCACGGAACGGATCTGCAGGATCTGCTTGTCAACCGCCCTCACATATTTGAAGGGGAAATGTTTGCGCAGCCTCGAGAAGAGGGCGAGGGGGACCTGCTCTGTCTCGAGGTAGACAGTATCCGGAATCGATGGTATTGATTGCGCTGCATCACGGTAGCTTCGCATCGGTTTGATCTGCGGGAAGAGGGATTCATCCATGGCCCGTTCATAACTCCTCTTCACCCAAAGGCAGGCTTCTCCGTCCCGGGGTATTAGGAGCATGCCGTCTTGTATGGTACCGCAGAAATAGTAGAGGTTAACCTTGCCGAAAACCGTGGCAATCTCCCAATCGGGGTGTATGGTGTCCATCTGGACCCGAAACCGTTTCATCCGGTTCTCAAGTTCATCCCGAGGGACCCTTGTATTCATGAACTATACAATTGGGAGACATACTATTTACTGATAATGAAACGGGTCATTTAATGCACCAATTGGAATGATGTATCTTTCCTTTCGGAAGGATTGCATACCATCTGATATGACCAAATCTCTCCTGACCGGATACCATGGGGGGACTTGTCAAAACAAAGGGGGAAGATGCGCCGACCGGGACTCGAACCCGGGTTTAGGCGTTGGCAACGCCTAGTGATAACCACTACACTATCGGCGCAAAATGACTCTGCATTATAGGCATTGAATCATTATAAGGATATCGAATCATCGCCTGAAGAGTTCTGCCGTGGGAATCCATGGATGATAACAGGGCGATATGGCGGTCCTGTTCAAGGGAATCATATGTGTGGAAAGATTCGCTCGATTCCAACATCTTAATTTCACGTCACACCAGATCATATGCACATGCGCCCGCTCATGATCGATCTTACCGGGAAAAAGGTGGTGATCATTGGCGGGGGTGAAGTAGGAGCACGGAAAGCACGGTTCTTTGCTCCTGCAGCAGAAGTGACCGTCATCTCCCGTTCATTTTCCCCACATCTCTCCGGGATTGATGTGAAACGAATCCCCTTCGATATCAGGGACCTGCCTGACGGGAAGATACGCGCTCTGTTGGACGGGGCATTTGCAGTCGTCGCGGCGACCCCGGATCCGTTGCTCAACAACCACATCGGGACCTTGTGCCGGGAGAAGGGTATCCTGTTCAACAATGCTTCGGGCGATACCGGCGATCTCCTGATCCCCTCGGTGATTGCCGGTGATCACTTCCTCCTTGCCTTGAGCACGGAGGGAGAGAGCCCTGCGGTGTCCCGGTTCCTCCGTGAACACCTCCAATCCACCCTTCCGGAGCTTGACAGGATGGTGGCATTGCAGGGAAGGCTCAGGAAGTACCTCCCGGATATAGAGCCGGATTCGCGGAAGAGGAAAGATATCGTGACAAAAGTCCTCCATGACCCTTCCGTATGGGTTGCATTGGCGAAAAGTGAAGAGGGTGCATGGCAAATCATTGAGGAGAAGTACCTGCAATGAACCAAGTCCTCTTCTCCCCGATAGCAATCGCCGGCCTCAGCCACCACACGGCAACGGTGGACATGCTCGAGGCCTTCAGGTTCCCTGACGAAGAGGCGTTCCTGAGGAAAGCAAAAGACCGGTTCCGCGGAATCCTGCTCCTCCAGACCTGCAATCGGATCGAGATCCTGGTTCACGGCGAGGCTTCAAGCCTTGTCTCACTCCTGCAGGAAGAGGGCAGGGAGGACTTTTCTGTCCTTTCCGGGATCGATGCTCTCCGCCACCTTCTCGAACTTGCCGCTGGCATGGATTCCATGATCATAGGTGAGGACCAGATCATCGGCCAACTCAAGACCGCTCTCGATTTTGCACGGGAGAGAGGGTGTGCAAGCCCGGTCCTTGAACTCTGCGTGAACAAGGCGGTCCACGCCGGGATTGAGGTGCGGAAACAGACCCAGATCAACCGGGGAGCGGTATCCATCGGATCTGCCGCAGTCCTCCTTGCCGAGGAGCAGCTCGGCTCCCTGGAAGGAAAGAGGATCCTCGTGGTGGGTTCTGGGGAGATGGGGATGCTCGTTGCCCAGGCGCTTGCAGCAAAGCAGCTTACCGCGATCTATGTTGCCAACAGAACCTACGGGCGTGCCGAGGTGCTTGCCAAAAAGATCGGGGGAAAAGCAGTGAGGCTGGATGATCTCCCCCGCTACATGCTCCTCTCGGATGTTGTCATCTCGTGCACCTCGGCCCCCCATCCCGTCATCCACTGTGACGACCTGAAGGAGATCATGAGAGGGCGGTGCTGGCCGCTTGAAGGCCATCCCAGACCCCTCATCCTTGTGGATATCGCCCAGCCCCGTGATGTCGAGGAGGGCGCTGAAGCCATTGACGGGGTCCATCTCTTCACCATCGACAGCCTCAGGCAGATCAACGAGAACACGATGAACAGCCGCAAATCGGAGGCTGCCAAAGCCCAGGTATACCTGGACGATGAACTCGCTCATTTTATCCGCCTCCTCAACGGCAAAGCAGCCGATGACACACTCGCCATCCTCCATACCTGGGCTGAATCGATCCGCACCCGGGAGAGGGACCGGGCGATCAGCCGCATCGGAACCGGGGATGAGAGAACAAGAGAGATCGTGGATGACCTGACCAGGGTCCTGGCAAACAAGATCCTCTCCGATGTCACCTTCTCGATACGGCTCTGCGCAGAGGAAGGGGATCTGGACTATGCAGAGTCGCTTGTCGCTGCGATCACAAGGGGTGAACGGTTATGTTTCCGCAACAACGAATGAGAAGGCTCCGCGGAAGGCTTATCCAGCCTTTTGTGAAAGAGCACCACCTCAGAAAGACCGATCTCGTGATGCCGCTTTTCATCGATGAGATTGCAGAACGTCCCACGCCGATCCCCACCATGCCCGGTCAGTTCAGGTATCCGCTGGAAGGTATTGGCCCGGTGGTGCGCCAGTTCCAGGAGAGAGGGATTGGCGCCGTGCTCCTCTTCGGGATACCAATCCGGAAGGATCCCGAAGGAACCGAAGCATACAATCCCCGCGGGGTGATCCAGCTGGCCGTCCAACGGGTAAAATCCGAAGCCCCGGGAGTCCTCGTCATCACCGACGTCTGTGCATGTGAATACACCAGCCACGGTCATTGCGGGATCATTGGAGAGGGACCTTCCGGGATGGATCTCCAGAACGATCCCTCTCTTGAACTGATAGCAAAGATCGCGGTAAGCCATGCAAGGGCAGGCGCGGATCTGGTTGCCCCTTCCTGCATGCTTGACGGCATGGTTGCGGCGATTCGGACGGCTCTGGATGACGAGGGATTCCAGGAGACCGGGATCATGTCCTATTCCACCAAGTTTGCGAGCGGACTCTATGGTCCTTTCAGGGAGGCAGCTGATTCGGGCTGCGGATTCGGGGACAGGAGCACCTACCAGATCCACCCGGCCAACTCAAGGGAAGCCCTTCGCGAATCCGAGATCGATGCACGGGAGGGTGCCGATATCCTCATGGTAAAACCGGGAGGATTCTACCTGGACATCGTCTCCTCGGTCCGTGCATTCGGCCTCCCCGTTGCCGTGTACCAGGTGAGCGGCGAATACGCCATGATCCGGGCTGCTGCCATGAACGGGTGGATTGATGAGAAGACCGTGGTCATGGAGAGCCTCATCTGTGCAAAACGTGCCGGTGCGGACCTGATCATAACCTACTATGCCGCGGATGCGGCAGGATGGCTTGATGAAGAGCAGTGATTATTTCGAACAGGCCAGGATGCTGATGCCCGGCGGGGTGAGCAGTCCTGTCAGGGCTATTAAGCCCCATCCTTTCTACACGAAGTCGGCACAGGGGAGTAGGATCGCCACGGTTGACGGCGAGGAACTCATCGATTGCTGCATGGCATACGGCCCGCTCATCCTCGGCCATGCCCACCCCCTCATCAAGGAGGCGATCACCACCCAGCTCGGGAAAGGGTGGCTCTATGGGACTCCCTGCCCACTCGAGCCCGAATACGCAGGGATGGTTATCCGCGACCACCCCGGCATGGAGATGCTACGGTTCGTTTCAAGTGGATCCGAGGCAACGATGGCAGCCATCCGGGTGGCACGCGGGTTTTCCGGTCGCCCTGACATCGTCAAGGTGGAAGGGGGCTTTCATGGTGCCCATGATGGTGTCCTTGTGAAGGCAGGGTCAGGAGCGACAACCCTCGGGATCCCTGACTCGGCAGGGGTCCTTGCCGATGTTGTTGCCCATACCTGGCAGGTCCCGTACAATGATCCCGATGCCCTGGAGAGCCTCCTGTTCCGGCACCCGGAGATCGGGGCATTCATCATCGAACCGGTGCCCGGGAACATCGGGCCTGTCCTCCCTGAGAAAGGGTATCTCCAGGAAGTCCGCAGAATCACCCGTGCCCATGATGTCCTGCTTATCTTCGATGAAGTGATCACCGGGTACCGGATTGGAATCGGAGGTGCCCAGGAGTACTACAACGTCAGGCCGGATCTCACCACGCTCGGCAAGATCATCGGGGGAGGCCTCCCTATCGGAGCATTTGGCGGGAGACGCGATATCATGGAATGTATCGCACCGGCCGGGCCGGTGTACCAGGCAGGGACGTTCTCGGGAAATCCCCTCTCGCTGGCTGCCGGAATGGCGACCATCCAGTGGCTGCATGCGCATCGCGGCATCTACCGCGAGCTCGACTCGGCCGGGAAACGGATCGGTGAAGCAGTCACCGGAAAAGGGGGGTCATTTGTCCAGCATGGCTCCCTGTTCAAGTTCTTCTTCCGGACCGCTCCGCCCCGGAACTACCGGGAGGTAAAAGAGTGCGACACAGGCCGGTTCTCCTCGTTCTGGTCAGCCATGCTGAAGACCGGAATCTTCCTTCCGCCCTCGCAGTTTGAGACCAATTTCCTGTCGGCAGTCCACAATGAAGCTGATGTCGAGAGGATCAGCGACGCGTATAGGTCATGCCTGTGAGGATTGGAACCAGAGGGAGCAGGCTCGCACTGGCCCAGGCAGAGCGGGTCGCCTCCCTGCTACGGAGTTGCGGTACCGCACCAGAGATCGTCATCATCACGACCAAAGGGGATACCGTTGACGGGGTTCCCCTCCACGAGATCGGGGGGCAGGGAGTCTTTGTGAGGGCACTCGATGATGCCATCCTCGACGGAAGGATCGATGCAGCCGTCCATTCAATGAAGGACATCCCGGCAAAACGGCCTGACGGCCTCCGCACCTGTGCCATACTCAAGCGCGATTCTCCTGCGGACTTCCTGGTCCATACCATTCCAAGGGAAGAGATCCGGGTGATAGGGACAACAAGCACGAGAAGGAGGGCACAGCTGCTCAGGCACATGGAGGGGGTCTTGGTAAAACAACTCAGGGGGAACGTGGATACGAGGCTCCGGAAGCTGGTCGAAGGGCAGTACGACGCCATCGTCATTGCTGAAGCGGGACTCGAGAGGATGGGACTGTCAGTTTCCGGGACCCGGCTCTCCCCGCAACGGTTCGTCCCCTCCCCAAACCAGGGCACGATCGCGGTGGTGTGCCGGGGCGATCCGACCCTCTGCGAAGTATTCGCACCACTCGATCACACACAGACCCGGATTGACGTGGAGATGGAACGCATGGTAATGGAGGAGGTAGGGGGAGGTTGTTTCACGCCACAGGGGATCTATGCCCACTATGGCCATCTGATCGGGGAGATCCTCTCCCTTGACGGCACGAGAAGGATCAGGAGGGAGGATGATGTCGGCTCCCTTGAGGATGCCAGGACATTTGGACAGTATCTCCGGAAAGAAGGTGAGGAACTGATCAGGGAAGCATATGAGAAACTGAGGATTTGTGATGAAGGGTAAAGTATATCTTGTCGGGTCCGGTCCGGGAGGGGCAGGGCTTCTTTCCCTCCGTGCCCGGGAAGTGATCGATTCGGCCGAGGTGATCCTGTACGACCAGCTCCCCGGGGAGGAGATCCTCCGCTCACTGCCGGAGCATGCTGAAAAGATCGACTGTGGAAAACACGGATCTGACCATACGCTCGAGCAGGAAGAGATCGAGGAGCTGATGGTCCGGAAGGCACAAGAGGGAAAGAGGGTCGTCCGGCTCAAGGGAGGCGATCCCTTCCTCTTTGGCAGGGGCGGCGAGGAACTCGAGGTGCTCAGGGAGGAAGGGATCGGGGTCGAGCTCGTCCCGGGGATCACGAGTGCCCTTGCTGTACCCGGGGCGGTCGGCATCCCGCTCACGCACCGGAGGTATGCGTCCTCGGTCACAATCCTGACTGGGCATGAGGATCCGACAAAAGAGGAGTCAGCACTGGACTGGGCGCTGCTTGCAAAGCAGTCAGGGACCATCGTCATCCTGATGGGAGTGAAAAACCTCCCCCAGATCGCCGGCTTGCTCATCCGTGAGGGAAAAGATCCGGATACCCCGGTTGCCATCATCGAGCGTGGTCTTCGGAAAGACCAGCGGGTTACCACGGGGCCACTGGCGAGAATAGGAGCCCTTGCAAAGGAACGGCACGTCAAACCCCCGGCTGTCATCGTGATTGGCGGCGTGGTGAATCTGTACCGGGAAGGAGACGGGATCATCCCCCTCTGAACAGGCCTTACGGCGATTTATCCAAGTATTAATACCTTAATACCACTGTACTTTAGTCAGGTGCCTGCATGAGCCTGCCCGGCGGACCCACAAAGGACGAGATCATGGCGATCTCGCTCGCAAAACTCTCGCTTGAGCCCGGTGATATCGTTGCCGACATCGGGTGTGGGACAGGGACAGTCTCTCTGGAGGCCGCACGCAGGGTTGCAAAGGTCTATGCGGTCGATCTGAGAGAGGAGGCCGTCTCCTGCACAAAGGATCGTGCCATGGCGGCAGGGATGACCAATATCGAGGTCAGCCTGGGACATGGGATCGATCTCATCAGGGCATTGCCCCATATCGATGCTGCGTTTGTCGGCGGGTCCCGTGGACTTGCGGGAATGCTCTTCCTCCTCTCGGAAAAGAGGGTGAGGTCAGTGGTCGTCAATGCAGTACTCCTCTCGACCCTCCACGAAGCGGTGACCACGATGCAGGAGTTGTCGATGTTCAAAGAAGCGATCCATGTTTCGGTTGCACGCACTGCTCCCCTGGGTGGCGGGCTGATGTTCCGGCCGCTCGATCCCATATACATAGTGGTAGGAGGAGCCCCGTGCTGATCGGACTTGGGCTTGGGCCGGGGGAACCGGAATACCTGACGCTCCGGGCAGTCCGGATCCTCCGCGAGGCAGACGCGGTGTTTGTCCCGGGCATGATCGCAAGGGAACTGGTAGCCCCCTACCGCGATGCAGAGATCCTTGACTTCCCCATGACCGGAAATGAAGAGAGGATCCGTGTCTGTATGGAGCAGAATGCCGACCGCATCGCGGGGATTGCCCGGACCGGAACAGCCGTGCTCGGTATCCTCGGTGACCCGAACTTCTTCTCCACCTATTCCCGGCTCACTGCCATCCTAAACGTTCGCCACCCCGGTATCAGGTGCAGGACCGAGCCGGGGATCAGTGCCATCACTGCTTTCGCCTCGGTGGCCGGGATCTCGCTTTCCGGCGGCTTCCTTGTCACTGACGGCCCGGTCGAACCACGATCCCGGATCATGCTGAAGGTCCGGCGCCCACGCCAGGTAGCCGAATCGCTGAAACAAGAGGGGTTCCGATCATTTGTCCTGGTGGAACGGATGTGCATGGAGGGGATGCAGATATACCGGGACGATCAACTCCCCGAAGAGAGTGACTATATGAGCGTGCTGTACGCGGAGCGGTGAATGCCGCATATCTATTTTGTAGGGGCTGGACCCGGCGATCCCGGTCTGATCACGGTCAGAGGTATGGACCTGCTCTCCCGGGCGGAGGTCCTAATCTTTGCAGGCTCCCTGGTAAATCCTGAACTGGTGGCACGGTCATCCGCCCGCATCAAGCTTGACAGCTGGGGAAAGTCACTGGAGGATATCGTTCCGCTCATGATCCGGGAGGCACAGAACGGGGCACTGGTTGTCAGGCTCCACTCTGGGGACCCTGCGTTGTTCGGTGCAATAATCGAGCAGATGCAGCTCCTCGAAGAGGCAGGCATCACGTGCGAGGTCATTCCTGGCGTCTCATCGCTGTTTGCAGCATCGGCCGCACTCGGGACACAGCTCACCATCGGCGGTATTTCAGATACCCTGATCGTGACCCGCCCTGCAGGAAAAACCCTGGCACATGATGAGATCCATGAGCTCTCTGCCCATACTGCCACGATGGTCTTCTTCCTTGGGGCGGACCGCCTGGATGAGATCACGGGAAAACTCCAGTACCCCGCCTCAACCCCGGCCGCGGTGGTATACCATGCGAGCTGGCCGGACCAGAAGATTGTCAGGGGAACGGTTGCAGATATTGCAGGGAAGGCAGCAGAAGCAGGGATCACCCGATCGGCACTCCTGGTCGTAGGAGGAGTCCTGGATCCATCGGGATCAGGCCACAGGAGGTCGATCCTCTACTCATGAACCGGGCCGTCATTTATCTGCCACGGTTCTCTGAGGCTGCCGGAAGAATTGCCCGGGTGCTTGGTGCCGACCTCCTCGAGTATTCGGAGACCGCTTTTTCGAGTGCCATCTCATGCTACCGGGAGATTGCAGCGGTGATGTCAATGGGGATAGCCGTCAGGGGAATCGCACCTTACCTGAAAGACAAGTGGACGGATCCGGCCCTTGTAGTGGTGACGCCCGATCTCCGTCTCGCCATACCGGTCACGGGAGGCCACCACGGTGCGAATGCACTGGCAAGGGAACTGGCGGTGCTGGGAGCATTCCCCGTGATCACCACTGCCACTGAGCGGGGAGGGGTTCCTTCAGTGGAAGGACTTGCTGCAGCCGGAGGGTATTCCCTGGTCAACCGGGACACCTCAAAAACCGTCAATGCCGGGTTCCTTGACGGGACTACTCGGCTCTACTCGGTGCAGGGGCCGGCCGTGGTCATCGGGAACAAGGAGACGGCATTTCTCATCACGGATGGGGAATACAGCATCGGGATCGGGTGCAGGAAGGATACCAGTGCACAAGAGATCGAGGAAGCGGTCCGGACCGTGCTTGCCACCTCAGGGATCAGGCCGGATCAGGTTTTCATCTATGCCACGACCGCAAAGAAAGCACACGAGAGCGGCCTGCTCGATGCTGTCCGTGCTCTTGGGCGGCCGCTCCTTTACCTGGATGACCTGACCATCAATGCCATCCCCACCCGGTCAGGGTCGCGGGCATCCCGAATCGGGCTCTCGGGAGTTGCTGAACCATGCGCCCTTGCCACGGCAAAACGAAGAGATCTGGTCGTGGGAAAAACAGTTATCGGAGGAGTCACCATTGCCATTGCACGGTAACAGGAAGGGGATGCTTTTTATCATCGGGATCGGGCCCGGCAGCCCAGACCAGATGACAGGACAGGCGAGAGAGGCACTCCTGCAATCCGAGGTCATTATCGGCAACGATACCTACCTGTCACAGATCGGGGCACTCATCAGCGGAAAGGAGATCATACGGAGCTCGATGGGGCAGGAAGTGGAGCGGGCAAAGCGATCCATCGAACTCTCACGATCACGCATCGTTGCAATGGTGAGCGGGGGCGATGCCGGGATCTATGGAATGGCGAGTATTGTCCTTGAAGTCCTCGAGCATGAGCCATGCAGTATTACGGTCAGGGTGATACCCGGCATCACTGCTGCAAACGCGGCTGCATCCCTGCTCGGTTCTCCCCTTTCCGGCGATTTTGCGGCAGTCAGCCTCTCTGACCTCCTCACTCCTCTTGAGGTGATCGAACGGAGGCTCCATGCGGCGTTTTCCATGGGGACGCCAGTGGTACTCTATAACCCGAAGAGCAGAGGGAGACCCCATCACTTTGCACTGGCCATGGAGATTGCCGGGAAATACCGGGAGGCGGCCACACCGGTCGGGATAGTGAAGAATGCCTACCGGGAGGGTGAGGAGATCATGGTCACCACGCTGCGAGAGATTGGGCAGGCTGAAACGGCGGTGGACATGCACACCACCGTGATTGTGGGTGGCGAGGAGAGCAGGATCTGGAGGAACGGAGACGATGTCAAAGGAATCATCACCCCGAGGGGTTACCACAAAAAATACGTATACTGACCTTGGTGCAACAACCGCCGAGGCATACGAGATATCACGGACGAGCAGGGCGCTTGCACAAAAGGAGATAGGAGACGCAGACTACGAAGACCGGGTGAGGCAGCGGTGCTCCATCGCGGTGGGCGATTTTGCCATGGCAGGGCTCCTCAGGTTCACCAAAAATCCGGTGGAGGCAGGCCTTGCTGCCCTCTCCCGAGCTGCCCCTCTCGTCACGGATATCAGGATGGTCCAGGTAGGCATCCAGAAGAAGGGCCATAGCAGCCCGGTTCTCTGTGCCCTCGATTATGGAGCAGATCTCGCCGAATCCCGAGAGATCACCCGGAGCAGTGCCGGGATCCTCGCACTAAAAGACCAGCTTGCTGGATCCGTGATAGTGGTCGGCAATGCCCCGTCTGCGTTGCATGCCATCTGTGATCTGGTCCGGGTGGGGTGCCGGCCGGCTCTCGTGATAGGGACACCGGTCGGTTTCGTCAAGGCAGCCGAATCGAAGGAAGAGCTGCGGAGCCTTGATATCCCCTCCATCTCCAACGAGGGGACGAGAGGCGGGACCCCGGTCGCGGTCGCTGCGATAAACGAGATCATTACCATCCATGCAGAGCTCAAGCGCCAGCCCTGAGAGGATCACCGATCCGGTGACAGGATTTACCTATCCCGGACCATGGATCGCCGCGTGCAGCGACGAGGAGGGACTGGATCTCGTTAGGGCGGGGCTCGCTGTGCTCACTTCTTCCGGGATGATACTCAGGCGCGGGTATACGACTGGCACCACGGCTGCAGCCTGCTGCAAAGCTGCCACACTCTCCCTCGCAGAAGAGCCAGGCAAGGTATCCATCCTCACCCCTTCAGGGATAAGGGTCTGTGTTCCGGTCGAAGCCACCTGTGGCAGAGCATCCTGCTGTAAATATCCCGGAGATTATCCTGGGGATGCCACTGCCGGAATCCGGTTTATTGCTGAGTGCAATCCTGCCGGCAACGGGATCAGCCTCTATCCCGGGGAGGGTATCGGACGCTTTACAAGGGATACTCCAAGGAATCGGAAGGGCGACCCAGCCATCAGCTCTCCGGCCCTCTCCTCTATCCTTGCCGCGATTCAGGAAGGGCTCGGAACAACAGGGCTTCCAGGAGTAAGCATCCATCTCCGGGTACCACGGGGGGAGATCGTTGCGAAAGACACGCTCAACCCGAAACTCGGAATCGAGGGAGGGATCTCGATCCTTGGCACTACCGGGCTCGTCGAGCCATGGGACGATCACCTCACAGAGACCGTGATGGAACGCGTCCGGACCGCTGACCGGGTTGTGCTCACGACCGGGAGGACCGGGCTCCGGTATGCCCGCCTCCTCTTCCCCGGTTACGAAGCGGTACTTGCAGGGTCCCACCTCAGGGAGGCGCTGGGAGAAGTAAAGGGACAGGTCATCCTCTGCGGACTCCCTGCACTTATCCTGAAGTTCCTGGACCCGGAGATTCTGAGCATGACCGGATTTGATACTGTCGAAGAATTTACCACACGGCCGGAGTTCAGGGCACGAATGCAGGCGTCATTTTTAAAGGGGAAGGAGCAGTATCCGCGTCTGAGAGTCGTAATTGTCGATCGCAATGGAAATATCATGGGTGATTCGGGGTGAAAGTCGTCGGGGTAGGCTGTGGGCCTGGGATGCTCACGGAACAGGCAGTAAGCGCGATCTCTGATGCGGCGATCATCTTCGGCTCAAAAAGGGCAATTGCCCTTGTGGCAGCCCATATCCCTGCAGGCTGCATCGTCCGTGAGATGGTCACGTTCAGCCCGAACCAGCCGATCCCTGATAACGCTGTCATCCTCTCAACCGGCGATCCGCAGCTTGCCGGCCTCGGATATCTCGGTGGGGAGATAATCCCCGGCATCTCATCGCTCCAGGTAGCTGCAGCACGACTCCATGTCCCCCTGGAACAGGTATCCATCGTGATAGCCCATGGCAAAGATCATGGACGAGCGCTTGACAGGATTGCAGACGAGGTAAAACGCGGACAGAACACCTTCATCATCGCGGATCCAAAGTTCTCAATCACCGCGTTATGCACAGCACTCGAGGGAGCAGGTGAAGACATCTCTATTGCGGTCTGTGAAGATCTTGGCTATCCTGATGAGAAGATCCAGATCGGATCAATTGCAAGGCCTCCCCAGCCGGTCTCCCCGCTCTTTTCGGTCATGGTCGGCAGGATTGAAAGCCCCCCTGGGGACCAGAAGAGCCACTGAAGGGCATATATGGAAGCACCGCCTACCTCTTTTTAAGGAAGGAAGGTGAACCATGGAGAAAGCAACAAAGAAACAATTGAGCCTGTTCTGTTTCCTGGCAGGTTTTATTCTCGTACTCATCCAGGATCTCAAGGGATTTTCCACGATCGATATGGGATTCTCCTGGCCATGGGCAATCATGTTCTACACCGGGCTTCTGCTCATGCTGATCGGGTATTATCTCCGGGGTTGACCCTGGTCCGGGGATCACTCTGCCACAATCCGCGGTAGAGTGGGGAGGTACCGAACTGCAGGGAATATCAGGTAATTTTCACCATATCCCTGTCCAGGGCTATGAATCCCTCCTTAGCGAGAACGGAAAGGACTGGATTGACCTGGTCCTGGGAAAGCCCGGTCTCCCTGCAGAGTTCTTCTATTGTCAGCGTTCCGTGTTTCACGAGGATTGACAGGATCTTTCCCCTCACTTGGCGGACAGACCCCTCGAACGGTGATTGTTTTTTATAATGCCGGCTCCGGCGGTTCGGATTCTCTTTTGTTCTCCCCAGGTAGGCGCCATAATCCATCAGAGCATAGTACCAGTCCCTTGGATTCTCCCTATCAAGGGTCTCTTCCACCAGCGGGAGGATCTCCTCATCTTTCACTACAGTGCGGTCATGGAAGAAGCAATGGATAAATACTCTCCGGATGTTCGTCTCGAGAAGCACCGACGGTTTTTCGAACGCAAATGCGCGGATGGCAGCTGCCGTTGCCTTTCCGATTCCCGGAAAGGAGAGGAGAGCCTCTTCATCGTCCGGGAGGACCCCGGACCATCCGGTCATGATCAGCGATGCCGTCCTCTTCAATGCAAGGGCACGACGGTTATACCCGAGGCCCTGCCACTCGCGGAGCAGGTCCTCAACCGGAGCAGCATGGAGTGCAGCAAAATCCGGAAACCTCGTAATGAATCCGTCATATTTTTCCAGTACCCGTGCCACCTGGGTCTGCTGGAGCATAAATTCAGAGACCAGGATCCGATAGGGTTCGCGGGTCTCCCTCCAGGGGAGATCCCTCCGGTTTGCCTGGTAAAAATGGTAGATCCTGTCCCGGAACTCGCTCGGGTACAGACGGATGGGCTCAGGTGTTTCTATCATCACGGAGCCCACTGACGGTTGCGGCATACTGGCCGGCATCAAATTTCCGGTTCAGGCCGGCAGCGTTCATGTACCGTATTGTTCCAAAAACAGGTCGTTCTTTCCAGGGCCGGTCGTGCTTGCCAAAACACCACGCTACCCCTGCATACCCGTTCGGATCGCGCCCGTCCAGTTCGTACCGGTTATTGAGGATCAGGGCGATCTGGTACGCTTCCTCCGGTGTATCAGACCATTCGAGGATCTTCTTTCCCCAATACATCCGCATATACCCGTGCATCTTTCCGGTGATCACCATCTCCCGCTGGGCTGCATTCCAGTAGGGATCATGCGTCCGGGCCGATTCAAACGTTGAGAGCCCGTACGAATACTCACGCCGGTCTGCAGAATGAACGGAAAGGGTCTTTTTTGCCCAGGCAGGGAGCCCGGCATAAGCATCGTACAGGGGGTTGTAATGGACAAAATTTATCGCGAGCTCTCTCCTGACGATCAGCTCTTCGAGGTAAGCCGCTGCAGAAAGGCTCCCTGACCGGAGGATATTCTGTGCAATGAAGACGGGAGAGATCTGGCCGAAATGGAGGTACGGGCTCATGCAGGAGATCGCCCCGGCCGATGGATCATTCCGCTCGAGGGGATAATGGTCGAGATGCCGGGCAATGAACCGTTTGAGAAGGGCGGCAGCCGCTTCCTCACCGCCTTTCCAGGGTAGTGGATAAGGCTGCAGGGTGCCGTCCTGTTCCGGGACTATTCCCGGAATGCCGGAAAGCAGCGATTCCACGGTCATCTCTCTCTCAAAATCCTGCCCAAGGCCTATGGATGATCGCGATGGTTTTCTTTCTTCCAGCGGGAGAAGAAACCGATCGATGTGAGGGGTGATCTTCCTTCTGAATGTTGCAGCAGACCATTCCTCTTTTTCGGATGCGATGCCTGCCGGAACGACTACATTGGTTTCGACACGGACCAGGGGACAATCGAGTTCCCCTGCCACCTGCTGTTGCCACTGGTCCTGGAACCGCAGGTAGCCCCTGTCGGTCACCACCAGCGCCGCATCTCCCCCCAGTTCCCATGCGGAGGTTCCAGGAGGACCAGTCCTGACGAGGAATCGCACCCCCTGCGCTTCCAGATCGCGGGAGAGAGCGATCAGCCCTTCGACCATGAAACGGTAGTGCGGGCATGTGGCCCCGGGATAACCGGGTATCAGGTCAAAACAGGCAAGGAGCGGAAGCGAATGGCGTTCAGCCATCCTGACCGCGTACTGGTACGCATGGTTACAGGTGATCCGTGGTGCTGCCTGCATCCAATAAAGGATATAATGCCCTTTCTTGACAGATTTTTTCGAGAGATACGCTACCCTCTCTTCCGGGATCATTGCCTGATGGTTGACGTTCTTCCTACATTACCATTCTCGGTTATTTCCTGCCTAAAAGAGGGATACGAATGATCTTTATCTGCTGAACAATTGTCTCCAGGAAATAGGGGGAACTGCCCCGGTCCTGGTATAGTCCACCCACACCTTCTCCGGATCTCCATGAAGGGTGATATGTGAACGCCATGAAAGGCCGGATGGGTTCACGGTCGTAAAAGTATCTGTGAATACAGTCTTTTCCCGGCTTCCGATGGTAGTCTTGGTAAACGATATCGTCTCGTTCACGGTTCCCTCCACAGAAACGCTCGTGCTCGTAGAGATTGGGCCGCTGAGAGAGAATTCACTCCAGGGTAGATCTGCTGCAACGGATCCTGCAATAAAAATGGCGAGCAGCAGCAGAATGATGGTTGCTTTTATTCCTTCCTTCATATGACATACTCCCATGGTTCCGGGAAGGAATCATGTTCAGTGGAAAGAAGAACCCCGGCACTATATAATCTTACTGAACCACCCGGTTCAATCATCTGAATCACACCCTTTTAAAGAGTTCATCCATCTTCTGTTTCGGGAACACGATCATCGTTGGTCTCCCATGAGGGCAGGTGAAAGGATTCCTGGTCCGGGCAAGCTGCTGAAGCAGCTCTCTGCATTGATCCAGGGTGCAGAACGCCCCTGCCTTGATAGCCCCACGGCAGGCAACAATACGCCTCACCTGCTCGCGTGTATCGATGCCCCTTGGCATCCCGGGGCCTATGATCCCAGCGATAATATCCCGTACCTCACCGGGTTCGATATTCTGCCCGAAGAGGACGGGGACTGTCCTTACGAGAAAGGTCCCGGGACCAAATGCATCGATACAAAATCCCTCTTCCGCCAGAAGCGGGAGAGCTGCGGAAAGCGCCTCGCTTTCTCCGGGTGAGAGTGAAAGAACAACAGGCTCCAGGAGCTCCTGGAGATCATGGTGCTGCTCGGCGTATTCCGTGACCTGTTCGTAGAGAACCCGCTCATGGGCTGCGTGCTGGTCGATGACCAGGAGGTCATCCCCGGGAGTGCCTGCAAGGATGTACAGGCTCCCGAGCTGGCCGATAATTTGAAAATCGGGGAGTTTCGATTCCACTGAGGTATCCGGCTGTCTACCGGTCAGGCTGAGCTGACGCTCCGTACTGATCCGCTCCCGGAGGAGCGGTTCTCTCACCCCGGTCTCCCCACCCAGCTCTGGCAGATGGTAACGGATCCGACCGGGATGTTCTGCCCCGGAAACAGAATTGCCACTCGACCCTGCTTCCGGGATAAGGGATGCCCCGCCAAGGCTCCCGCTTATCGCTGATATCAGGACTTTTCTGACCTCCTCCTCCCGGCTGAGCCTGACCTCCCGCTTGGCAGGGTGCACGTTAACATCAACTTCTGATGGATCAATGCTGAGATCGATAAATACCACCGGGTACCTGCCGGTCGGAAGCAGGGTGCCGTATGCCTCCCTGACTGCAATTGAAAGGATACGCGATCTGATACTCCTCCTGTTCACCGAGATGAACATCTGGTACTGATTCTTTCTCGTGAGTTCAGGGACCGAGATGTATCCGTCAACGAAAATTCCCTCCTTCTCCGCATGCACCCTGATCATCTGCCGGGATACGGGAAGGCCGAACAGGTGGATGATAGTATCCATGAGTCTGCCTCCTCCAGGTACTGAAAGGATCTTCCGATCGTTGTGAGTCAGTTCGAACGCTATCCCTGGATGTGTGATGACAAGGCGCTCGATGACCCCGGTAATGCGTGCAATTTCGGTTGATACCGTTTTTTGAAATTTCTCGCGTGCAGGTGTGTTAAAATACAGCTGTTCGACCGTGATCACAGTCCCAAACGGGCATCCTGTCTCAGAAACCAGGAGGATCTCTCCCCCCTGGTTCACGATTCGTGTCCCCGATATCCCTGCCCCTTCGCGGCTCTTCGTGACGATAGTCACCTTCGCTACCGCTGCAATGCTGGCAAGTGCTTCGCCGCGGAACCCGAGGGTGGAACAGGCGAACAGGTCATCGATGCAGGCAATCTTGCTGGTTGCATAGCGGGCAAAAGCCAGTTGTGCATCGTCCGGGCTCATGCCACACCCATCATCACTCACCTGGATCGAAGTGATCCGGCCTTTCTCCGATGTCACAGCGACCCTGATCCGTCCTGCACCGGCATCGATCGAATTTTCACAGAGTTCTTTTACTACGGAGGCTGCCCGCTCCACGACCTCCCCAGCCGAGATCCGGGATACCGTACTCTCATCGAGGACCTGTATCCGGCCGCCCTGACCGGGCGTCATCGCTCAGTCACGCTTCCTCTCCCCTGCCCGCTTTTTCAATTCATAGAGTATCCCGAGTGCATCCCGTGGGGTCAACTGATCAGGATCGATCTTTTTCAGGTCGCTGACAACAGGATGTTCGATGAGAGGGGGTGCATCGACAAGTAACATCTGGGTATATCGCTGGAGCCTCGGTCCCCCTCCTCCTTCCCCACGGATAAGGTCTTCCATGAGAGCCGATGCCCTTGTGATCACTCTCCCCGGCAACCCGGCAAGTGAGGCGACATGAATTCCATAACTCCGGTCGGTAGCCCCGGGTATCAGTTTCCGGAGAAAAATGACATCGTTGCCGGTATCCTTTACTGCAAAATGGTAGGTACGGACCCTTTTCAAGTCATTCTCGGCTGATGCGATCTCGTGAAAGTGCGTTGCAAAGAGGGTTTTTGGCCCGGAAGCCCCCCTTCCATGAAGAAAGTCAAGGACTGCCCGTGCGATGCAATACCCGTCAAGGGTGCTTGTTCCCCTCCCGATCTCGTCAAGGATGACAAGACTTCTCGGAGTCACATTATTCAGGATGTTTGCAAGCTCGATCATCTCGACCATGAAGGTGCTCTGTCCTGACGCAAGATCGTCAAATGCCCCGACCCGGGTAAAAATCCGATCCACGATTCCAACCCGGGCATGGGCTGCCGGGACAAAAGATCCTGCCTGGGCCATGACCACGGTGAGCGCCACGGATCGCATGTAGGTACTCTTCCCGGCCATGTTTGCCCCCGTGATGATCAGGATCTGGGAGTCACTTGAGGAGAGTACGGTGTCATTGGGGACAAAACCGCCTTTCATACCGGGTTCCACAACGGGGTGCCTGCCCTCACGGATCAGGATATCCTGCGTCTCGTCAATGACAGGACGGGTATACTGGTGCAGAACGGCAGCCTCGGCGAGTGCCGCAGCAGCATCGATCGCGGCAATACCCCTTGCGACCGACTGGAGGGAGGGGACTCCATCATTGAGCTTCCGGAGCACATCCATGTACAGTTCCTGCTCCAGCGAGGAGAGCCGGTCTTCTGCCGTTGCGATGAGCGCTTCCTGCTCTTTCAATTCCGGGATGGTGAACCGTTCTCCCGATGCGGTGGTCTGTTTCCTCTGGTAGGTCGGGGGAACAAGGGCGAGGTTCGGTTTCGTGACCTCGATATAATAGCCAAATACCGAGTTATAGCCGACCTTGAGCGATTTTATCCCCGTCTTCTCCCGTTCATGTTGCTGGAGGGTGATGATCCATTCCCGGCCGGATGCGGCCCTGCTCCGGAGTTCATCAAGCAGGGGATGGTATCCCTCGCGTATCACCCCGCCATTCCGGGCAAGGGCTGGAGGGTCATCGGCAATGGCGTTCAGGATCAGGGGAGCGATCCACCCCTCGTCAACAAGATCCCCGCACGAACCCGCGAGTTCGACCGGGAGGGAGGGATCGTCGAGAGTTTCCCGGAGGGCCGAGAGCTGGCCCAGCGTGCGTGCCAAGGCAATGAGATCGCGGGGACCTGCATTGGTGCAGGCTATCCTTCCGGCAATTCTGCTGATATCTGCCAGCTCACCGAGTATCTCACGGACCCTTGCCCTGACGGCCGTCTTCCTGGAGAAGTATTCAACGGTGTCGAGTCGCCGGTTGATAGCCGCAGGTGATACCAGCGGGACCGCGAGCATGCTCCGTATGAGCCGGCCTCCCATGGGGGTCATGCTCCGGTCGAGGAGGGAGAGCAGGGTTGGATCCCCCGATCTCCCCCGGATGCTTTCCAGGATCTCCAGGTTCCTGAGCGTGATCCCATCAATCAGGCATGCCTCTCCTGCCTGCCGGTAGAAGATCTGTTGCACATGCGTGAGATCAAGTCGCTGAGTTTCCTTGGCATAACAGAGTACCATGGCGGCTGCCATAACGACGGAGGGGGCCGATTCTATACCAAAGTCTGACAGATCGCTTCCTTTGAAGTGATCGATAAGGATTTTTCTTGCGCTGGCAGGATCAGTCGCACAGTTTCCAGCTGCAGTGATCACCACCCCGGACTGCTTTACGATATCCCCGAGTTCCGCCGACAGGTATTCCGGCATCAGACATTCGGACGGGCGATACCGTGTCAGTTCAGAGGTGAGGGCAGCGGTCCCGCGATCGGAAGGACAGGTTGTCACAACAAACTCTCCGGTGGTGATATCAAGAAAGGCCAGGCCCATCACAGAATTCCTTTCCAGGGACGCCACCGCCATCAGGTAGCGGGCCCCGGATGACCCGATCATCCCCTCATCGATCACCGTCCCGGGGGTTATTATTCGCACCACCTCGCGCCGGACGATCCCTTTTGCATTCTTTGCATCCTCGACCTGGTCACAGATGGCAACCTTGTAGCCTTTTGCAATCAGCCGGGCGATGTATCCCTCAACGGAATGGCAGGGAACACCGGCAAGCGGGATCTTCTGGCCGCCGGAATCTTTCGAACGGGAGGTGAGGGTTATTTCGAGCTCACGCGAGACGGTCTCTGCATCACCGCCAAATGTCTCGTAGAAGTCGCCGATATGGAAAAGGAGGATAGCATCCCGGTACTGCTCCTTGATCGCCCAATATTGGGCCATCGCGGGCGTCAACCTGCCATGGTTCGGTCCGGGATGCTCCGCTCCATTTGCCATTATACAGATGATCGTAGTGCGATGAGAAATGCATACCGATCCAGAACACGGAGCAGGAGAGCATGGGGTTTCAGCCTCAGGGTAAATAAAGGATAAAGTGTCATTTCATCCACCATTTTTTTATTTTACCTGGTGTTCCATGTCTTCCAAAACGCTCCAGAGGGTTGCGCCTTCGGCCAATCCCCGCCTCTGTGGCGTCCCCCAAGATGGGATAGGGCGGTATCGAGCACATACATTTCTTCATTGGTCATATTGAATGGCCTATCACTTTTTTGCATCGATTTGAGAACTCCACCAGCTGAATATTTTCCAACGTGATTTATGAGAGAGATTGGTGCTAGAAATTGTACTATACCCAACAAAAAAATCGTGAAACAGGTCACCTTTACCACCCGGCCTCACCAGATCGTATCAGGAACAGGATCCCATAAACAAGGGTTGAAATAGGCAGGACCCTCAGACGATGAGCTTTGGATATTGATGATGGAGCCAGAACAACGAGGGGATACCAATGATCGGCAGGGGAGAAAGAGACCGAACCGGCTTATCAACGAGGTAAGCCCCTACCTGCTCCAGCATGCCTGGAACCCGGTGGGATGGTATACATGGGGAAACGAGGCGTTTGCACACGCTGCCGCGGAGGACAAACCGGTATTTCTCTCGATCGGGTATGCCACTTGCCACTGGTGCCACGTAATGGAAAGGGAGTCATTCGAGGACCCTGAGGTGGCAAGGGTACTCAATACCCATTTCGTACCGGTAAAGGTGGACAGGGAGGAACGGCCTGACATCGATGCTCTCTACATGGCTGCAGGCCAGATGCTCTCCGGGAGGGGGGGATGGCCGCTGAATGTGTTCCTGACACCCGAAAAACAACCGTTCTTTGCCATGACCTATATGCCCAGGGAGCGGCGTTTTGGAACTCCCGGGATCATCGATATTCTCGGGGAGATCAGCAGGCTCTGGAGGGAAGCACGCCCCGAGCTGCTCAGAACAGCAGGACTCGTGGCTGCACACCTCTCCAGGGAGACAGGAAAAGGCAGGAGGTTATCGCGAACGATACTTGATGCTGCATACCATGAGCTCCTCCTCCGTTTTGATGCGAGAGATGGCGGATTTGGGGGCGCTCCCAAGTTCCCCCTCCCCCACACCTTGCTGTTCCTTCTCCGGTATTCACAACTGAAGGGCGAAGAGCGGGCGATACGTATGGTTGAAAAGACCCTTCGTTCCATGGCGATGGGTGGGTTGTATGACCAGATCGGTTCTGGTTTTCACCGGTATTCAACCGACACCCACTGGCTCGTTCCCCACTTTGAAAAGATGCTCTATGATCAGGCACTCCACATCCTTGCCTATACCGAGGCATACCAGCTGACCGGCAATGATGGGTATGGAACTATTGCCAGGGAGTCGCTGGAATACGTGCTCCGCGAGATGACCGCCCCACAGGGAGGATTTTTTTCAGCGCAGGATGCCGACATTGGGGGAGAAGAGGGAAGTTATTATCTCTGGACGAAGAAGGAGGTGGAGGACCTCCTTGACAGGGAGACAGCCGCAGCTGCATGCCGTGCATGGCATGTCACTACAGCTGGAAACTATATCGATCCGGTGAGTGGGGAGAGAACGGGGAGGAATATCCTCCATCTCACGCGTGAATTAACAGACCTTGCGCAAGGCATGGGGTTGTCCCCCGAAAAGCTTACATCTCTTATCGAGGCAGCCAAAAAAACACTCTATACGGCCCGGAAGAACCGCGCCCCGCCTCTCACGGATGACAAGATCCTTGCCGACTGGAACGGCCTCATGATTGCTGCTCTCGCAAAAGCTGCCCGGATCTTTCACGAAGAACGGTACAGGAACGCGGCAGCCAGGGCCGCGGAATTCATTCTCGGGTCGATGAAGAATCCAGATGGGCAGCTCCTCCACCGGTACCGGAACGGGAGGGCAGGGATCACCGCACAGGCTGCGGATTACAGCTTCCTCATCTTTGGTCTCACGGAGCTGTACATGGCAACGTTTGATCCTGCCCATCTCGCTGCTGCCCTTTCCCTGCAGGACTCTCTTGACAGCCAGTTCTGGGATCCCGCAAACGGGGGATATTTTACTGCTGCAGGGACCGAGACCGACCTGATCTCACGCCAGAAAGAGTTCTATGACGGGGCAATCCCATCTTCAAATTCCGTTGCTTTCACCAACCTTTTGAGGCTCACCATGCTTACCGGGAATACCTCGTTCGAAAGCCGCGCTTCGGATCTTTCCCGCCCCTATGCTGAACACCTCGCACAGGCACCCTCTGCCCACTCCTTTTTCCTGAGTGGACTCTGCCTCCTCTTCGGCCCCTCCTCTGAAATCGTCATTGCCGGGGGAGAAATAGGTGATACCACAGAAGAGATGGTGGATGCGCTGGAATGCAGATACCTGCCTTTTACCGTGATCCTGGTAAAAGATTCCAGGAATGAGGATGCACTGGCAAAGGTTGCCCCGTTCACCAGGGACATGGGTGCTATCGACGGGGAGACGGCTGCATACCTCTGCAGCCGCCACTCCTGCTCAGTACCCGTGAAAGGAGTAAAAGAACTGCTCCTGGGGGTTGAGAAGGAAAAAGACCGGAAAAAATCCTGGGTTTAAAAAAATATCAGAGATTCCGCAATGCTACCAGGTCCTTTACCCCAGTCAGTCTCCATACAAGGGATCGTTCCTCGAGGGCGATGGCCTCCGGGGGATCCTGAGGGGAATGGCCAAGGGCTGCCAGGATATTGTTCGAGAGCTTCCGCCCCTTGATCAGGTTCACAAAATCCTCGCGGATGATCTTCTTGTCGATGGAATCGGTCACTTCTTCAAGATAGCCCTGGAGGGTGATGAAGGTGTAGCAAGAGAGGTCGCGGGTGTACTTCTCCACCTCTACCGCAACATGGGGGCTCTTCCTGAAATACTCGATCTTCTTTCCGTATTTTGTCGAAAGGAAATGAAGGAACTTGCCATCGAAGACATAGAGGAAAGGTGCAATGTACGGGTATTTCTCTCCCTGGAATGCGATGCGGCAGACATACCCTTCCTCGATAAGATGGTCATAGTCCTGCTTTTCCATGCGGGGAATTTTAACAATGTCCATACGATTTCCTACTCTCCTCAATAGTTGCGGGGGTTACATAAATTTTTTTAATTCGAGTTCGTGCATCTGATCATGAGGGGCTATTAATATCGTCCTTTTCTGAAATCATCCCTTTAATTAGGCCTTTTTTCGAAATTTGCACTAAAAAGGGCATCCTTCCGAATCGCGGGACCATTCGATTCGTTTATATCACGAATATATTTCTGACGGATCCCAGGGAGGCGATCACTATGGGAGGAGACGGCTCATCTTAAAGGAGCGCAGATCCTAAAAGACCCTCTGCCGGGCTTGAGCTGAATTACAATGATGCCGGGACATCGTATTCCGTGAGAGGTGAAATCCACTTTTCCGTTGAAAGGTGGCATCCCATGAATCGAGGGAAAGGTCCCTGGATTAGTGCAACACGCTTATTGTGCGTGCTCTATGGGATATCCTGCCCGCAGATACGCCCCCATACCGCCAAGGACATTGGCCAGTCGCAAATACCCCTTTCCTGCGAGATAGCTTGCTCCAAGCGAACCCTTGAAGCCGGCATCGCAGTAGACTGCCACTTTACGATCCATCGGCACCTCCCCCAACTTTCCCGGGAGTTCCCCTACATAGATATGGTGGGCTTCCGGGATCATGCCATACTTCCGCACATTTGCAATATCACGTACGTCCAGGAGGAAGAGGTCACCATTTTTACGCTCTCTCGCAAGGTCATGCACACTCCAGCTCTCGAACTGGCCTAGAGGGCTCCCTGACTTGAAATATGCCGGAAATCCCCCTGCAAGGTACCCCTCCAGGTTATCGTACCCAAGCCGTAGGAGATGCCTGCTCACTTCCCGGAGATGACAGTTGAAATCATCGACGAGGATTATTGGGTGATCATACGAAAGGAACCATCCTGCAAAAGCAGGGATACCATCCTTCCAGAGAGAGAGGCTGCCCTTGATGTGCCCCCCGGCAAAGGAGGTGGGTGAACGGATGTCGAGCACCTGGGAATTTTCCCGGATATCGCGGAGTTCATCCACCAGATAGGGACGAAGATCGGGGAGATGGGAGAGAACCGGGGCTCCTTCCTGGTTCATCTGTTCCATCTGTGCAAAGTAAGGAGGAAGATAATGATGCTCGTTCACTTTTTTTTCCATGAACTCATCTTTCGAGAGAGAGAGATAGGGATTGGTCTGCTTTTCGTACCCGACCGTGGTAACCTCATGGTCGCTAATCGTGGATCCGCACACCGAACCTGCCCCGTGTGCCGGAAGCACGAGCGTGCCATCCCCAAGAGGGATGATCTTCTTCCAGATGCTCTCATAGAGCAGTGCTGATACTTCAGCCCTTCTTTCAATCCCAAAAAAATCGGTACGGCCTGTATCACCGGCAAAAATGGCATCCCCGGTCAACACTGCGTAGGGGAGGTCGGACACCTCCCTGTCGGTCACAATGATAGATATGCTCTCAAAGGTATGACCTGGTGTCTCGATGATCCGGAGCTCAACTGGTCCAAGCCTGAACGTGTCGCCTTCCTTCACCGCGTTCCCATACGCAAATGATATCTGGCTGCCATGGTAAATAGCGGCGCCGGTCCGGGATGCTAGTTCGAGGGACCCGATCACGTAGTCTTCGTTGCGGTGGGTCTCGAATATAGAGGTAATCCTGACATCAAGATCCCTTGCCAGTTCAAGGTATGCTTCACAGTCCCTCCGTGGATCTACCACCGCGGCGATTCCTGCCGCACTGATGAAATATGAGTAGTGAGAGAGCCCTTCCGAGGGTATCTTCCGGATGATCATGAGTATGCCCGTTCCCGAATTGAATTCCGGTTCCAATATAGTTTTCGAACAGGGAGATTCAGGGGCGTCAAGCTAATTGCTGAATCGCTCCTACCTTGAAGCGGACATGACTGGTCTGCTCAAGACGCTCCTCTTCGATATGGACAATACCCTGTTTGACCTTGTCCATGCAAAGAACGAGGCGTGCCACGCAGTGACAGCGAGACTCGGTGCTGGTGATGCCGAAGACCTCTTCTCATACTTTCTCCGCCGGCAGGGGGGTTTTGATGATCCTGAAAATATCAGGGACTTCATGCTGGACCACTCCTGCTACGAGAGAAGCCTCTTTTGGGAGTGCACCTCGCTCTACCGAGAGGAACAGACCCGCAATCTAATCCTCTTCCCGGGGGTGGAACCGACCCTTGCACTTCTTGCCTCTTCCGGGTTCAGGCTGGGGATTGTTACCGATGCATGGCGGGGAGATGCAACTACCCGTCTTGAAGCGACCGGCCTTTCACGGTACTTCGATCCCGTGGTGACCCATGAGATGACCGGGGCACATAAGCCGAGCAGTCTCCCATTCCTCCTCGCACTCGTCCTGATGAATACCACCGCACGGGAGACGCTGCTTATCGGAGACAGCCCGAGAAGAGACATCGCCCCGGCGGGTATCCTGGGCATGCATACTGTGTATGCCAGGTACGGGGACCGGTTTTCCCACCCGAAGTCTGACGGTGGTGCGGACCATGCCATCGATTCTTTCCCCGAACTACTGGAAATCCTGGAACCCAATGGAAGGAAGAAGAGAGGTACCAGGCAGTCTACCCTTGGATCGCATTAGGCCACGGGTGGGGGAGGGAGCAGTTAGTGCTGCCAGGCAGTCTATGCCTGGATAGCATGCCTGCAAGCCACAGCGGGAACTATATCAGACCGTGCGTTCAAGCATGGAGAGGACGATATGACCAGGAACCGTGTACTTTTCATCTGCACCCATAACGCCGCCCGGTCCCAGATGGCAGAAGGCTATCTCCGCGCCCGGTACGGTGAGCGTTTCGAGGCATTCAGTGCTGGTACCGAGGTATCGGCCGTCAGCCCGTATGCGATCAGCGTCATGAGGGAGATCGGCGTGGATATTTCCGGGCACCGGTCAAAGCTCCTGAAGGAGTTTTCCGGCGTGGAGATGGACGTTGCTGTCGTCGTCTGCGATGCAGCAAAGTCCGCATGCCCGTTCTTTCCCTGGGCAAAAGAGACGATTCATGCCACATTCAGGAACCCCAGGGAGTTCTCGGGGACCGATGATCAGATACGTGCAGGGTTCCGGGAAATCCGGGACGAGATTACGGTATGGATTGATCACTATGTCGCCGGAAATGCATGAAAAGGGTTGTACCCGCCCCGGGATACACGATCATGCTTCAAGCCCGGGATATTTCAGTTGGAGAACGTAAGAGAAGATTCCACACTGCATCAACAACAGCAGGAATAAAATCGTAATATCCTATTGTGGCGGCTGAGTTCCCTCCGGGTAAGAGGCTGAGAGCCGCCAGAATTTGCTACCCCACTGAGCCCGTCAGCTCACGGAGGGTTTCTTTGACCTCGTCCACGTGGCTGAGCACCTTTACCTTCCGCCATACCGCGGCAATATGCCCATCGGGAGTGATCAGGAAGGTACTCCGCTCGATACCTTTCAGGAGCATACTATCCTTCCAGACCTTGTATGCGGCGATGGCATCATGGTTCTGATCGGAAAGGAGGCGAAACCGGAGCCCCTGCTTTGTCGTGAATTTCTGGTGGCTTGCCTCTGAGTCAGCACTCACGCCCACAATCTCGGCTCCCAGCGCAGCAAACTCATCCACCGCATCGGAGAACGCCCTGGCTTCCATCGTGCACCCGGGTGTATTGTCTCTCGGGTAAAAGTAGAGGACGAGCCATTTCCCTGCAAAATCCTTCAGGCAATACTCCTCCCCTTCCGAATCGGGAATACAGAAATCAGGTGCCTGCGTACCGGTCATCGGATCGCTCTTTTCGTCAGTCATCATAACGACTCCTGATCCAGATAGGTCCGGGATGATAAAAAAGATACAGACTCGTCCAGCGTCCCGGCCACGATCGCTGATCCGATACTGATAAAACCACAAAATGCAATGATCGATTCAGCAAAGGCCTCGTTACCGTTAAGCTACACAGGGGGATGGGGAATGGGAAGTTCGGCCATACCCTCAACACACCATGGTTGGAGAGCCTTATTTTCCCTTTCTGAAAAAACCAAACGGATCACGATGATTAAACAGGAGCCGCGACTTCTTCTCGGGAAAGACTCCTTCCGCCACCGACTTAATCTCCTCGACCGAGTAAAAGGTCCCCGGCAAGTGGTGCTGAATCCCCCGGACAACCTCATCAAGATCCTGTCGTTTGATCACGGAGAGGATGATCTTCACCTTTCCCTTCGATCCCTCCCCCTCAGCGATGGTAACCCCGAAACTGTGTGCTCTCAGGAACAGGAGAAGTCCCGTAATATCCTCGTTTGAGATCACCCGGACAACCACTGTACCGAGGGAGAGCTTTTCTTCTACGGTCATTCCAAGCAAGGTCCCTGCCGCAAAACCCCCGCCATAGGCAATGTAGCAGGCGACGTTCGAGATGTTGTTCATCACCTGCCCGATGGCAAGGAGCCAGATGATCACCTCGAAAAACCCGATGACAGGAGCGATATACTTCAATCCCTTCGCGATGAAGATGACCCTAATCGTCCCAAGACTCACATCACAGATGCGGAAGAAGAATATCAGGAGGGGTAAAATCACCCATGCAAAGAGATCGGATGATGCTACAGGATCTGCCATTGTCTTCCCACCATATTACAGGATATGTCAGACCCAACCGCGATATTTCATTGCTTTTACCACCCTCCCGACTGCGATGGTATACGCAGCCTGGCGCATAGGAACGTGGTTCCGGGAAGCAAGATCGTGAACAACCTTGTAGGCATCGACCATCTTTTTCTCGAGCCTCCGGTTCACCTCTTCGCCCTCCCAGTGGTCCAGGTTGAAGTTCTGCACCATCTCAAGATACGAGACGATAACACCTCCGCCATTACAAAGAATGTCGGGCAGGATCGGGATCCCCCTGGCATGGAGCAGGGCATCCGCATCGCCACTGACAGGACCATTGGCGAATTCAGCGATCAGCCGGGCCCTGACCTGGCTTGCGTTATCGAGGGTGATCACATTCTCAAGAGCAGCAGGGATGAGGATGTCGACATCAAGCCCGATCAGTTCCTCATTCGTGATGTTCCTGGCACCGGAAAAGTCCCGGACACTCCCGGTTTTCTCCTTGTGATCGAGAAGAGCACGGATGTCGAGACCGTCTTTGGCATACACCCCTCCGCTGCTATCGCTTACCGCCACTACTTGGACGGAATATTCCCCCTGACCTATCCTGGCTGCATGTGATCCGACGTTCCCGAATCCCTGGACTGCAACCCTTGCCCCTTCAAGAATGATACCAAGGTCCTTTACAGCCTCTCTGACAATGAACCATCCCCCACGGGCAGTGGCATCCTCCCTCCCCTCGGATCCCCCCAGGCTGAGAGGCTTTCCGGTGATCACCCCAAAGGTCGTCTTCCGGAAGATCCGGGAGTACTCGTCCATCATCCATGCCATCACTGATGAATCGGTATAGACATCGGGTGCCGGGATATCCCGATCCGGGCCGATGAAATGGGAGATCGCCTGGATATAGGCACGCGAAAGTCGCTCGATCTCTCCCTGCGACATCTTCTTCGGGTTGCAGATCACGCCTCCTTTTGCCCCACCGAGCGGCAGGTTGTGGAGGGCACACTTCCAGGTCATGATCGCGGCAAGTCCCCGGATAGTATCGATCGTCTCATCGGGGTGGAACCTGATCCCGCCCTTGGTTGGTCCGAGGGCATCGTTATACTGGACCCGGAATCCTGAAAACGCCCTGAGGGATCCGTCATCCATCCGGACCGGGATCGATACATGCAGCTCGCGCATGGGCAGCTTCATGACCGCCTCGAGATTGGGGGTGATCTGAAGATCTGCACTGCAACTGCAGAGATGCCGCTTGACCTCCTCGAACAAATTCTGCTCAGCCATTCGTACCTCCTATCGTTCCTTTATTTAGTCCTCTCTCTTATTTGGGTCCCCTCATCGTTTTGTCTCAAGAAATGCCCGTATCTGCTCCTCGCGTCCACCGAACGAGGGGGGGTGCCTGCTGAAACGATCCTCGAAACAGGGCTTCTTCTCCTGGTAAAACAAACCGAATGCAATGGGAGCATCGGTGTTATAGTTCCATTCTTCAGCCTTGCGGCACGCTGCCTGGAAATCGGCCGGATCATGGCCGGACAACTCGTATCCCTGCCGGTCATAGAGTTCTGATACGTTGAAATAGGTCGCACAGATCTGGAGCACGTCCACAAACGAGAATCCTTTATGGCGGAGTGCCTGGCCGATAATCCCCGAGAGGTGAGGCATCTTTCGCGTCGTACTCCGGGCAACGAACCTTGCCCCGCTTGCGAGCATCAGGCTGATCGGGTTGAACGGCTCCTCGGGTGTGCCCTGCGGGGTCGATCTCCCGCGGAATCCCAGCGGCGAGGTAGGAGTGTACTGCCCCGTCGTCAGGCCATAGACGCGGTTGTTATGGACGATGACCGTGATATCCGAATTCCTCTTTGCACCAAAGATGAGATGGTCAAGCCCCTCGGCATACGCATCGCCATCGCCGGCGCAGCAGATAACTGTCAGGTCCGGGTTGGCAAGCTTGATCCCGGTCGCGACCGGGATTGTACGGCCATGGATGGAATAGAAACTGTTGATATCGAGATAATCGCCTATCTTGGCATGGCACCCGATCCCGGTGACAAGCACGATATTCTCGAGCGGGACTCCGTCTGCAACGAGCCCTTTGATTGCATTCCTGAGTGCGAACTGGATCGTAAAGTTCCCGCAGCCCGGGCACCAGGTGTTCTGGGCGCTCGTGATGAGGTCCTTTGATGACATCAGGCCACCTCCTTCAAGCGGGCATCCAGTTCCTCGACCGAGAAGGGACGTCCGTCGAGCTTCGCGATATGGGACCCAACCGGTATTCCATGCTGGTGGCAGAGGAGCCGAAGCTGTCCTTCCGCGTTCTCTTCGACTGCGATGAGATTCCGGATGCCGGCAACTGCTTCCCTGAGCTGCTCTACCGGGAACGGAGAGAGGACTATCGGTTGGACTACCCCGAACCCGTATCGCTCTGCAACCTCTCTGCAGACCGGCAGGGTCGAACCCCAACAGAGAAGGGCAGTCCTGGCCCCTCTCGTCCAATGGGTATTCACGCACTGGAGTGAAGCGGTCTCACCCTTCAATGCCTGTGCCTTCCGCTGCCTTTTTTCGGTCATCAGCAGCACCATGTCGGCCTGCTCGGTCGTGATCCCGGCCTCGTCATGGGCATAGCTGTTCACCTTGATCGCAGCATATTTCAGGGGCGGGAACTGCAGGGGGGATATCCCGGTTTCGGTCACCGCATACCGCAGGTATGGCCCCGATCCAGAGGATAGGCCGGAACTGTCATTGGTGCCGGGGATAGTGATCGCCGTATCATCGAGGCTGTATGTGCCCTCACAGAGGGTCTTGTCCGCGAGGATCACTGCCGGGACCTGGCATTTCCATGCAAGGGAGAGGGCGATCGAGGACCAGATGTATGCCTGCTCGGGACTCCCTGGCGCCACGACGATCCGTGGGAACTCTCCCTGCCCTGCGTGGAGGACGACCCGCAGGTCGGTCTGACCGGTATAGGTCGGGAGTCCCGTGGATGGCCCGGTACGCTGCCCCATAACCACCACGATGGGAACCTCTGCTCCACCTGCGAGAGAGAATCCCTCGGTCATCAGGCAGAATCCTCCCCCCGATGTCCCGACTGCCGTCTTCTTCCCGGCATAAGAGAGCCCGAGTGCCATCAGCATCACCGCAATCTCGTTCTCAGGATGGACGACGGTAATAGGAAAATCCCGTGCGGCTCCCGCAAGGAAATGAAGGAGGTTTGATGTAGGGGTCATCGGATAGGCCACGTATGCATCGAGCCCGCCCTGCAGGAGGCCAAGGCCGATCGCCTCGTTCCCGTTGATGAGTGGGCAGCAGGTAGTGCCGACCCGGGGGATCACACCCTCCTCCCGAACCACCTCGTATCCCTTCCTTGCAATGGACAGGTTCTTCTCAGGGGCTTTCGGGATCTGCCGCCGGATTACCGTCTCGACCACATCAAAGGGTATCCCGGAGGCTTTCGCAAACGCCCCGATAATGCAGGAGTTCCCCATCACCGGAGGTGCCTGTTCTGCCTTCAATATCGCTTCCACAGGTATTCCCTGCCCCTGTCCATGGACCCTGCCACTGTCAAAGAGTATGACCGCGTTTTCAGACAAGAGGTGCTGGTGGAGATCGACAGAGTCCTGCGAGAGTGCCAGGAGGTAATCGCACCGGTCCCTGTGTGCCCCGATCTTCTGCTCCGCTGCACGGGTGATGGTGAAGTTATGCCCCCCCTTGATAAGAGAGGGGTAATCAAAGTACAGGTATGTCTGGTATCCCATCTGGTTGAAGAGATGGGCGATCAGCAGGCCTGCACTGTTGATGCCATCGCCAGCCCTTCCACCGGTCAGAACCGAAATATCATTCATCTGCTCCGCCTATCAGTCTGGTGCACACCAGGGATGATATACATTCCGCCCAGTCTAGGCTTATAAAAGAGAATTATTCGATATTTCAGGTTATTTTTTCTTTGACGGGGCAGATTTCCGGATTCGCTCCGCCTCATCATGGTCCTCAACCCTCATCAGGAAGGTGCCGTAACAGGGTTTGGTGAACGGAAAGGTGATCACATCCCCGTCGAATCCGATCGATATTGGGGGAATACCAATAATGTGCTTGTCAAATATCTTGAATCCGGGATCAACATCGACATACTCCTTACAGGCAGATCTGATATATTCCCTGCATTCGGAGAAGCTGGTATCACGGAGGATGATCTCGTACTTCAGAGATTCGAGACAACCCATGGGAGCACCTCATCGAGCTTGTTCTTGAGCGGCATCGGATTGTGAACTGCCTTCGCCGCGATCTTCTCGCAGGGGAACGTTATCATGCCTGCCATCTCCTGAAAATGTTCCCCGTAGATGAGGGCAACGACCGTCTTCCCGGTGATAGCCTGGACAGTGGCGGCATAGCTGACCCCTGCATCGTTATGGATGAAGATGAAATGGTAGTCAAAGGCACGCTTTTTTTCCGCTATCTCGCCGATATACCGGTCGATATCCATCACTTCACCCACGTAATGCCGCTCAGGATCTGATACCTCCACGAGGGTGCGTGCAGCCCGGTTCCCCGCAATAACCGTCCTTACCCCTTTTTTCCGGAGGGCACTTATCAGGTAGAGGGCAATCCCGGTCTGGACCGGGACCTGGGGACAGCCGAGCACGAGGACCGCACTCTTCTCATTATTTACCTGTTCGCTTGTCATCTTCTGCACAGAACCTTTCTCGCTGTCCCTCAAATGGTTTTCCAACGGTCTGTTCCCGGATTTTCAAACCGGCAGAATCGTCAGATAATGCGACCGTCACGACGGCTCGGTGCTGGCTTTTCCGCACCATAGACGATGTTAGAGTCCACGGATCCGGGACGGATGAGTGTATACCGTAAACCGCTCCTGCCGGGAAAAGCAGATCAGCGTTATCCCGAATTCATCAGCGACAGCGATCCCACGGTCGGTGGTTGCCGCACGGGAGATGACGATCGGCACTCCGGCATTGGCATACTTGATCACCATGTCTCTCGGCTGCCTCCCGGTACAGCCGATGACACACTCCCCGAGCGGGATATGCGAGAGAACCGCGTGTCCTATCACCTTGTCTACCGTGTTATGCCTCCCTACATCGCTGCTCCTCGCAACGATCGCTTCGTCATGGAAGAGAACCGAGCAGTGGACACCGCCGGTCTGTCGCCAGAGATCAGTCACGATCTCGCGGGTTATCCCGTATACCTCATCGATGGCGATTGAATGATCCGAGCCCACCTTCCCCGGAGGAGGCCGTATGACCCCGATCGATCCTGTGGTCTCGATCTCCGTTTCAATGGCGCCTGACAGGGGCGCCTGAACCCGGATCTCGCTCCCCGATACTTCTACGTCATTCAACTCTGTGGAGAGCCCCTGGCTGATGATAAATCCGGCACCAAGTTCTTCAAGCTGGTTTGCACTTGCGACCAGATCGGTAAAATGACGGCCGTTCAGGAACAGGGAGAACCTCTCCTCTTTTACGACCGTATCATCGATCGGTGCAGTTTTCCCCTCTTTTACCTGTATCCCGGTGAAACGGATGGTGTTCATGATCTCGTCTCTTCTGCCAGCCATTGCAGGTATGGGAGGTATCCACCGGACACCGGCAGTACGATCATTTCCGGAAGCTCATAGGGATGAAGGTTCCGGATCTCGTGCATGACTGCATCGGCATTTGACGTTACCGTCTTTATGATCAGGAGGTGTTCCCTGTCCTCGCACAGCTTCCCCTCCCATCGATACACCGATTCGACCGGCATGATGTTCACACACGCTGCAAGATGCTGAATCACGAGTGCCTGTGCAATCCCCCTCGCCTCCCTCTCACCTGCGGTCGAAAGAATGATAACCGGATCACTGTCCATGAAACCTCACCTTTCTCATCCCTTTTTTCTCACCCCTCATTATGAGATCTTCGATCCATCATTCCGGGACACTTCCCCTTCCTTGCGTCACCTTCACCTCCTGGTCACCTTCCCCTCCTGAGGTCACTTTAAAGAACATTCGAAAGAGATTATATCCAGCATGTACGCGGAACGTATGGGGCAGCTTCCCCCGTATCTCTTTGCCCGGATCGATGAGATGAAAGCCGCGAAGATCCGGAGCGGGGTGGATGTTATCGACCTCGGTGTCGGAGACCCGGATCTCCCAACCCCGGGCCATATTGTTGAAGCACTCTGCGAAGCAGCACATGATCCGAGAAATCACCATTATCCTTCCTATGCAGGCATGGAGACCTTCAGGACAGCGGTAGCCGGCTGGTACCGGTCGCGATTCTCTGTCAGTCTTGATCCCGGAAAAGAGGTACTTGCGCTGATGGGCTCAAAAGACGGTATAGCCCATATCCCGGAGGCGTTTGTCAACCCTGGCGATTACGTCCTTGCCCCGAGTCCAGGCTACCCGGTCTACCGGACATCGACTCTTTTTGCCGAAGGAAACGTATACGAGATGCCGCTTCTCGCAAAGAACCAGTTTCTTCCCGATCTCTCGGCAATACCGGAGAAGGTGGCAAAGGCAGCACGGCTGATGTTTCTCAATTACCCGAACAATCCCACCTCCGCGGTGACCCTCCCCGGATTTTTTGAAGAGGCGGTGGACTTTGCCCTGGACCATGAGATACTCATCGTCCATGACAATGCCTATTCCGAGATAGCGTTTGACGGGTATCAGGCACCGTCATTCCTGTCGACCGAAGGTGCCATGGAGACAGCTATCGAGATGCACTCCCTCTCAAAGACTTACAACATGACCGGATGGCGCATCGGGATGGCGTGTGGCAACCCGGATATCATTGCAGGTCTTGCAAGGGTGAAAACCAACGTGGACTCCGGGGTCTTTGACGCCGTCCAGAAAGCCGCTATTGCCGCCCTTACTGGTCCCCAGGACTGCATCAGGGATGCATGCCGCACCTACCAGGAACGGCGAGATGTCCTGATAAAGGGGCTTGGAGCACTGGGATTTGAAGTCCAGGCACCGAAAGCCACCTTTTACGTGTGGATGGAAGTTGACGACTGCATGCAGTTTGCCACCCGGCTTCTTGATGAAGCCGGTATCGTTGTCACCCCAGGAGTGGGATTTGGATCAGGTGGTGACGGGTATATCCGGTTCGCCCTCACGCGGTCAACCGGGCGCATACAGGAAGCAGTCGATCGGATGGGGGACCTTGTTTCATGACACTCCCTGACCACATGGAAGTCAGGAAGGGCCATCTCTGCATCCGGGAACACGATATGGTAGCCCTTGCCGCCCGGCATGGAACTCCCCTGTATGTGACCGACGAAGACCGGATCGTGTGGAATTACCGACAGTATGAGCAGGCACTCCGGCCATACTACCCTGATACCCGTATCCTCTACGCAGCCAAGGCTAACGGCAACCTTGCTGTACTCCGGGCACTTGCCTGTCTCGGTGCAGGAGCAGATGTATTCTCGGCCGGAGAACTGCACCTGGCACTTGCTGCCGGCATGAAACCCGACTCGCTCCTTTTCAATGGGAGTTCGAAAAGCCCGGGAGACCTTGCGCTCGCCGTAGAGAAAGGGGTTATTGTCTCGGTCGATTCACTCGACGAACTTCACCAGCTCGATGCCGCTGCCGGACAGGCCGGGAAACGGGCTGCGATTGCCTTCCGTGTCAATCCTGCCCTTGATGTGCCGACCCACCCAAAGATTGCCACCGGCCTGGCCACGAGCAAGTTTGGGATCGCCCACGAGATGATACCCGCAGCGTACGATGAGGCGCTTGGATGCGAGTATATCGATCCCATCGGGATCCACTGCCACATCGGCTCCCAGATTCTCTCGGTGGAGCCGTTTGCCAGAGCCTGCGAGGTGATGGTAAGGATCGCAGGGGTAATCACCGATATGGGAGTCCGTCTGAAATTCATAGACCTTGGCGGCGGACTCGGCATCCCCTACCATCGCCCGGACGACCATGCCCCAACTCCAACGGAGTACGCAGAAGCGGTGATGCCGGTATTCAGGAAAGGGATTACAGCAGCAGGAATATCTCCCTCGCTCTGGATCGAACCTGGCCGATCGCTCGTGGCTGATTCCACCATCCTGCTTACCAGAGTAAACTCGGTCAAGACAGCCCACCGGACATTTGTCAATATCGATGCCGGTTTCAACCTGCTGGTCCGCCCGGTGATGTATGATTCGTACCATGAGGTGCTCACAGCGAACAGGGCAGATCAGAGAGGGACCACACTCTGCACCGTGGCAGGCCCGATCTGCGAAACCGGGGACATCCTTGCTTCCGACCGGTTCCTTCCTGATCCGGTTGCTGGAGATATCCTCGCACTCCTTGACTGTGGGGCCTATGGGTTTGCCATGTCATCGCAATACAACAGCAGGCCGCGATGCCCCGAAATACTGCTCAAAGGGAATATGGCAGCACTTATGCGAAGGGGAGAGACCATCAGTGACCTGACCTGTACCATGCAGTCCCCGCCCTGGCAGAAACAGGACTGAAAAGAGGCGCTCCTGCGATGCACTTCCACTATGCTCTGGTTGACGACCTGATCAGCAGGGAGGAGTTCGAACGCCGGGTAGAAGGGAAGATGCAGGAGTGTGGCGATCTCATCGATGATGTCACGGCCGCGATGCTGGTGGTTGGCGAGCTCGACCGGCAGCACGTGAAGATCAATGGGCTTTCCGGGAAGTCCACGCTCTTCTCCTTTTTTGGCAAGGTCATCACCGTGACACCTCCAAAAGAGTTCACCCGGCAGGATGGCGGGAAAGGGTGGGTTGCCCATCTGATCCTCGCTGATGAGACGGGCCAGGTAAGGGCAGTCCTCTGGGATGAAAAAGCCGGAGCTGTATCTGAGATAGAGACCGGAGAGGTCCTCGAGGTGATTGGAAAGCCTGCGGGAAATCTGAAGAATGATATCACCGTCCTTGCCCTCCGCAAGTCCCCCTGCATAATCGAATGTGATATGTCAGTCCATCCCCAGCTCGCCCCTCCTGAACGGAAAGACATCAGGATCAGGATCCTCCATCTCGAGGATCCCAAGACAATTACCCGGCGGGACGGAAGCACAGCCGAACTGATCGAAGGATGCGGGACGGATGGAACCGCGGTCACCCGGCTGATGACCTGGCTCCCCGAGATCTTTGACGATTTCCTCCCTGATACCACCGTTTTTATCAGGGGAGCGCTCGTCAAAGCCAGGAACTGGGGAGTAGAGTTTGTCATCGATGAGAAAAGTGAGGTGACACCTGATGACACCTGCATATCCTTCTCATTCAGCACCCTTGATACCGTGAAAAACGAGGGTGACTGGTCGGTTGAGGGGTCGGTCTCTTCCCTTCAGCCGGTCCGGGCATTCTCCTCGCGGGATGGCAGGACCGGTCACGTGCGGAACATTGTCCTCTCGGACGGGACGGCACATCTCCGGGCAGTCCTCTGGGGAGACCGGGCACTGGTGCCTCTTGTAAGGGGCGACTATCTCACCATATACAATGCACGGCTCAGACAGGGTCGCTCTGGAGAACCTGAGCTGCATGTCGGTAACGGGGGATTTGTGGTGGTCACGCCACGCGGACTTGAGGAAGAGGTAGAGATGGAAGGGACGGTGATTGCCACAAGGGAGGGGACATTCCTCGATGACGGGAAGGTGCGGTATCTTGTCAATGGCACTCTGCCACACGGCCATGAGTTCAGGGTGAGGGGGATACGTTCCGGCGAACGGATAACGATCAGCACATCAGAAGAACTTGAGAAGGATGCGGTGAAGGTGCGATCGCTGCTCAGCAACCTTACCGGGGCAGGGTGAAAGGAACCAATACTTTCACGCTGCATGGCCGCGAAGATATATGAGAGGATTCATGTATGCTCTCCACGAAAAAGGTGAACCCGAGTAATGACAAACGGACCCCTTGAACTTGAAGATCTCCCCGGAGTGGGCCCTACCACCGCAGAGAAGCTGCGTGAGGCAGGCTTTATTACGGTAGAGAGCATCGCCACCGCATCCCCTGCCGAGCTTGCAGAGACCGCGGAGATTGGAGAATCCACAGCAAAAAAGATGATCAAATCGGCACGTGAACTGGCGGAAATCGGCGGATTCCGGACCGGAAAGGATGTGTTTGAGCAGCGGAAGGGCGTGCGGAAGCTCAAGACCCGCGTGCCCGAGCTTGATGACCTCCTCGGGGGTGGATTCGAGACCCAGGCTATCACCGAGATGTACGGTGAGTTTGGTTCAGGAAAAAGTCAGATCGTGCACCAGATGGCGGTCAACGTCCAGCTGCCTGAGGAAGAAGGGGGGCTTTCCGGGAGTGCTATCTACATCGATACCGAGAATACTTTCCGGCCTGAGAGGATTGAGCAGATGGTCCTCGGCCTCGGTATCGATGCCGACCCCGCAGAGTTCCTGGAACATATCCATGTGGCTCGGGCCCACACCTCTGACCATCAGATCCTGATGCTGGACACGGCACGGGAACGGGCTGCCGAACTGAGGGATTCCGACAGGCCGGTCAGGCTCTTTATCATCGATTCGCTCACCTCACACTTCAGGGCCGAATATGCCGGTCGCGGAACCCTTGCAGCCCGGCAGCAGAAACTGAACCGGCACCTCCACGACCTCTTCAAGCTTGCAGACGAGAATAATGCTGTCGGACTGGTCACGAACCAGGTGCTCTCAAACCCGGCAGTCTTCTTTGGTGACCCGACCAAACCCATCGGCGGGAACATCGTGGGGCATACTGCAACGTTCCGGATCTACCTGCGGAAGAGCAAGGGAGGCAAGCGTATTGCCCGGCTGGTAGACAGCCCGAACCTGCCGGAAGGCGAGGCGCCTTTCATGGTGGAGGAGGCAGGACTGAGACAGTGCTGAAGGGGCTCGTCACCGATATCGATGGCACCCTTACCGACCGGCACCGGAGGATCCACACCGGTGCCATAGAATACATCCGGAAGCTCTGTGATCAAGGCATACTCGTCGTGCTGGCAAGCGGCAATACCTCCTGTTTCATGGACGCACTCTCCAAGATGATCGGTACACAGGGTGCCTTCATTGCCGAGAACGGAGGTGTGTACCGTACCGGTTATGCCCAGCCATTGCGGATCCTTGGCAACCAGACCGTCTGTAAAGAGGCTCTCAAGGCGGTGGAGGATTTTTATAGCCGGTCGGGAATCACGCTCGATCTCTACAGCCCCACCTACCGTTTTGCCGATCTCGCCTTTGCCCGGACCGTCCCGGTAGACGAGGTCAGGGAGATCGTGAAGGATTTTCCTGTCGATGTGCTGGATACAGGGTTTGCCGTACATCTCCAGTCAAACGGGGTGACCAAGGGGCTTGCTTTCCTGAACCTTGCCGCTGAGTTCGGGCTTGATCCGTCCGATTTCCTTGCAGCAGGGGATGCCGAGAACGATCTTGAACTTCTCAGGTATGCAGGGATCGGAATTGCAGTACAGAATGCTCATCCAGCAGCAGCAGCGGTAGCAACCTACATTGCTCAAAAAGGATTTGGTGATGGCTTTGTGGAAGCCCTCGACCGGTATATGCCCTATTTCCTCGAGAGGTAGCGGTCAACGATGATATAATCCTTGATATCCTTGACCGATTCAAAGGATACAAACATACGGTCCCCCTCCACCCGGTACCCTGAAGTATCAAATGAGGGGTCAGGCTGTACTATCATGTCGACGACCTGTCCGGTCTCAAAATCAACGACGAGGTTTTTCAGGGTACCGATCACCTTTCCTTCATTGGTAACAATCTTCTTTTTGGATAGGCTGCGGGCTAATACTCTGGCCATAACAGAACTGTTGAGCTTTTAATATTTAAAGATGTTCAAAATTCGTCCGGAAGGATTGCATTTTTAAAAAATAAGGGCTCCAATTCGGGAAAAACTGTCGATTCAGGCGAGATCCGGGTACATACCGTCTTGCTAGAGGGTCGGGAACTGCCGGATAATGTCAGACTGGGTGAGGATCCCCACCGGACGATCGTCCTCAATCACCACAAGCCGCCCGATCTCACGCTCCTTGAAGCGGCGTATCACTTCGAAGAGCTGCACGTTTGAAGGTGCCTTGACAACATCGGTGGTCATGACCGCTGCTACCTTTTCATCGAGTGTCTTGTGATTGCCGATCGCCTTGGCAATATCACTCATGGTGACAATCCCGGCCAGCCTGCCGTTCTCCATCACCGGAGCCCCGTGAATGTGATGCGTGGTGAAGAGACGAATGGCATCTGCAATTGAATCGGTGCCCTTGAGGGTGATGAGAGGGGCACTCATATAATACCGGATCTGTTTTTTGGGAAGCGAGATCATCTCGTAGGTGGATATGAGAAGGGTCTGCGATATTTCGTCCTTTCCGTAAACCTCCCCCCTGATCAGAAGCTTGTTAACCGGAGTCGGTCCTATCATGATATTGTCCCCGATCTCAAAGGCACGTACACTCCCGATGATCCGGACACTTGCCTGGCAGATATCCGGATGGCAGAGGGTGGTGAATGCAATCTCCACCACTTTTACTCCCGTGACTACCTCACCATCCCGGGATATTGATACATCATATTCTCCCTCAGAGATACCCAGGTTCAGCTCCTTGTAGGCGAGGGAGGTGGGATTATACCCTCCCTTCGGACCGGGAATACCGTCCACCAGCCCGATGGCCTTCAATGCCTGCATCTGGTTTCGGACGGTGCCCGGATTCCGCTTTATAACATCGGCAATCTCTTCCCCCTTGATGGGGTGCGAATGCTGATGATACAGAGTGATAAGGGTAATAAGGATATCCTTCTGGATGAGGGATAAATCCATAATGGTTTATCATCTGATTTCGCATATATAGATTGGGTTGAATATCCGGTGGAGTTCGAGAGAATACCGACAGTTCCGACCGCTGATGAGATACTCGACCGGAGTTTCCGGAGAGCTGCATCGAAGATGCGGCTGAAGAGGAACAAGGATCGGGCAAACGAGGAATTCGTCCGTGCGGTGAGCCATGGCATCCATGACCGGCTCGTCCAGATCATCAGGTCTTTTCCTGAACTCAACGAGCTCCCGCCTTTTTACCGCGATATTGTCGATATCATGTGGGGGATGGACCGGGTTAAAAAGTCACTTGGGGCAGTCGGCTGGGCTGCACGATGGGCACGAAACCACGGACCAGGCCTTGCGTACCAGACACGGAAGGCAGAGACACCCTCTGTGATCCGCAAGAGGACGGTGGCACGCCTCTCCTCAGTGGTGCACCAGATCGATGACGAGCTCCGCTTCCTGAACGAGATGCGAAATGTCCTGCGAAAACTCCCCCATGTGGATGAAGAGTTCACCGTGGTGGTGGCAGGATACCCCAATGTAGGCAAATCATCGTTTATCCGCATGGTCTCCTCTGCGACTCCTGAAATCGCATCTTATCCGTTTACTACCAAAGGAATTATCGTTGGGCATCGTTATGCCGGGTCGGAGCGGATGCAGTTTATCGATACCCCCGGACTACTCGATCGCCCTGCCCCTGAACGGAATGCAATCGAGCGTCAGGCACTCACGGCAATCATCAACCTTGCCGATATCGTGCTCTGCCTTCTCGATGCCAGTGAGCATTGCGGTTACCCCCTTGAGGAACAGGTCAGGCTGGTCCATGAGATAGAACAGATGGTGAGCGTCCCTGTCGTTGTTGTCATTAACAAATCGGATCTTTTCTATTTTGACGGCTATCTCAACATGTCCACGGAGACTGGAGAGGGTATCGATGAGGTGCTCGATACCCTGATCAGTTACCGGGAACGATCAAAGGAGCAGGGCGAAGCCATACCCGGCTAAAAATCCTATTATCGCACCCCCATTGATTGGCGGGAGGCCTGCCTGGGGCTTTCCTTTCTGTACCACCAGAAGAAGGAGAAAGAGCCCTATCACTGAACCGATAATTGCTCCAAGAGAGGGCAGGGTGATGAACCCAATCCTCGTCACATCGAGAAAGACAGTGGCGGACACCACAAGAATTGAGGGCATGATCAGATCCCCCATTCCTATGAGGTAGGCGGCACGCTCCCCCTCCCCGATACTACCGATCCCTTCAGTCCGGTAACTGTATCCCCTTTTCTTCGGGACGATAAAGAGGATAGGAGACTTCATGTCCACAACTCCCTCTGCAAGCGTGATCATGTGACGGGTCTTGTATACCGAAATGGCATCATAGACCATCAGGATGACGAGGAGAATGATCACCGGAATAATCGTGAGCGAGATCCCGAAGATCGAGGCGGCACCAGCAGCGATAAGGATCCCCAGGATATCGATAACATACCATTCGGGATACAGGTAGAGTAATACTGTCGCACCAGCCGAGAGTATCAGCGAGATTGCGAGGGTGCCCACGGTCAGCCCCAGGAAGTACCCTGCAATTCCGGCAAAAATGTAGATAAAGGTAAAGAATATGGAGAGGCCGATGATCACCCCGATCAGCTTCTTCCAGCGGAACCGCAGTAAAAGGAGGAGAAAACCGGTGAAAAGAAGGAGGATGATGATAAAGATGAACGGATTTGCCACCGATTCAGGGTCTTCAAAAGCGGTTATCCCGGCACTCTGCATGGGAATGGACAGGAAGAGAGCGGCAAGCTCGACGATCACAAGCATTGCCGGGATGGTGAGAAGGGGAAGGAGCCGGGATCTTTCCATTATATGACCACGATATCCTCAGGTAACTTAATTACCCGGTCTTCATCAAGTAAAAGCATGGATATACGTGAGTATCTGGGGGATATAATACTCATTATCATTCTCTGTTCATCGACGTATCTATCCCTTGCAGCCATCGGGGCGCCACCTTCATTGATCGCGTACGGACTCCTGATCGCCATCTCGATCTCCGGGCTCTTTCTGATCATTCACCAAAAAATCCGCACTATCGAGCTGAATATCACCAACCGCGAGCGCATGGTCAGGGTCAGCCTGGAGGAGATCTCGGCAAAGATGGCTCAGCGGTACGACAGCAGCATCGAGCGTATTGAAGAGACGGTGGCAGAAGTCGCAAAACGGGTATACCGTTAGCCAGAGTACCGGAGGTTTGAGCACCGCATGGGAGTCGCCTTAAGGGATATCATTGAAGGATACAAGATCCCGGTTGCCTGGGAGGCTCTTTCGGGGATTGCCGCGATTGATGCCCATAATGCATTATACCAGTTTCTGAGCATCATCCGACAGCCGGACGGGACGCCACTCATGGACCAGCGAGGCAGGGTGACCTCTCATCTCTCCGGAATTCTCTTCCGTACCACGAATTTCATCGAGAAAGGAATCAGGCCCGTCTATGTTTTTGACGGCTCCCCTCCGGCATTCAAGCAGGAGACCATCGAGGAGCGGCGGACCGCCAGGAAACAGGCACAGGCAAAATGGGAAGAAGCCCTCGAGCGAGGAGAGGTCGCGGAAGCATACAAGCAGGCACGCTCTGCATCGCGGGTCGATGAGCAGGTCATCTCAACGGCAAAGACCCTCATCCACCTCCTTGGCATTCCCACTGTTGAGGCTCCGAGTGAAGGGGAGGCACAGGCAGCAGCGATGGTCTGCCGGGGGGATGCCCGGTATGTCGTCTCCCAGGATTATGACACCCTCCTCTTTGGAGCCCCCCTCCTTGTCCGCAATCTCACAATAAGTGGAAAACGGAAACTACATGGAAGATCGATCTCTGTCTCCCCTGAACGTATCGTCCTCTCCGAACTTCTCAAAGGACTGGGGCTTACGAGGGACGATCTGATCCGGATAGGAATACTCATCGGAACTGATTTCAATACCGGTATCAAGGGTATCGGTGCAAAGACGGCCCTGAAGATCATCAGGAATGGGGATTTTGAGACAACGATTAAAGAAAAACTCCAGGGAATAGACAGCGAGCCAATTTTCGATTTTTTCAGGCAGCCACCTGTGACCACGGAATACACCCTCTCATGGGGAGAGCCGGACCATGACGGTATCATGAAAATGCTCTGCAACGAGTACGATTTTGCCCCGGACAGGGTTGAAAAAGCACTTGCAGGGATGCAGGTGAAGAAGGGCCAGAAGACACTTGATGCATGGTTTTGAAAATCAGATCGCTCCTTTCGTGAACCGATCCTCGAAGAAGGTCAGAATAGAATCATGGTATCGTGGCATTCTCAACCCCTGTTTTTATATGAAAATGCCTCCGGCATTTTCATCTTTTATGCTTGTGGGCTTCAAAGGAATCAGGTTATTTTTTTTCCATATCTTACTTAAGGGGGGGTCTATTGTGAGAGAGATCGTGGGCTGCATTCACCTATCCTGCCTTTGCCGGTGAACTCACCCAAGCTCTTTCCAGACAAAGATGAACCTCTGGATGGCAGTGATGTGGCCAATGAGGCCAAAGATCACAAGGAGCCACCCGAGGAAGGGAAGTCCGAAGACTCCGGCAGGGTAGATGATATTCAAGATGCCGGCGATGATGAGAAGGAGGAGTCGGTCAGCCCTGCCAAGTATTCCGCCATAGTACCGGCCAACTCCTACTGCCTGCGCCTGGGTTCCAAGATAAGAGACCATCAACACCCCTGTCAGGGCGAATACCCCGATTGGCCAGGGGGCAAAGCCTCCGGCAAAGATCCCAGTGATGATGAAGATATCAGCATAACGGTCGATCACATGGTCAAGAAAGTCCCCTTTCCTGCCCTGGATGTTCATCGCCCGTGCCACTGCCCCGTCCATTGAGTCAAATGCGGCATTGCACATGATGAAAAAGGTGCCGAGCACCACTTCCCCAAAATAAAAAGCAATGCCGGCAAAAAGAGCAACAAAAAATGCAGCGATGGAGAAATGATTAGGGGTTATCCCAATTCTGATTGCGATATCGACGAAGGGCTTATAAATCCATTTCAGGTGGGGTCTGAGCGAATCAAGGGTCATTCTATCTGTCCGATATAATCTGACCAGTCAATGGCACCGAACGAGGCCTTTACCTGTCCCCGAGCAAACTGATCTGCGATCATCGAGCATTCTGCGATACTCTTGTCTGTTGTATCGAGTTCATAAACCTGTTCCGGAGAGAAGGATTCCAGGGTCTCGATAAGGATGACATCGAGCGCTTCTGCAAGGGCATTCTCCCGGACCTTCTCTTCCGGATAACCCCTTCTCCTCAACCGGTCCATAAGGACATCCGGCCTGCACCGCAGGATAATAATCCGGTCGCAGGGGAGGAGATGGGCGAGGTGGCCTTCTACAAATCCATCGAAGCGGGAGAATTCCCGGGCCCACCGCTCTTCATCGATAACCCGGGTGTCACGCTCCTGGTCCACTTCGATTATATAGGAGGATATGGTTTCAGAGAGGTGCAGGACAGGAGAACCCCGCTGCGCAAGTGCTCCGGCGACTGAACTCTTTCCGGTACCGGGGGTCCCTGTGATTCCGCACATCATAGCAGGTCCGGTTTATTGGGAAAGACCGGAATTCGCCTCCCGTATCGCTTGTATCTCCTTCAGAAAGAGTTCGTTCTCCCATTCAGCCCCTATACTTACCCTGATATAGTGGTCCGGAAGTCCTGGAAAACTTGCACAGGACCTGACCAGAATCCCCCTTTTGGCCAGCTCCCTGACCATTGCATCTCCTGTCCAGGGAGCTACATCAACCATGATGAAGTTTGCCCCCGAAGGGGTAACGGGAAGGCCACATTCCCGGGCCACTCTCTCTCTCCACGTCCTGACATGCGTCACGTACCGGTTCATGAATTCCCTGTCCTTGAGGGCTCCGATGGCTGCATGGGCAGAGGCCGAATTGAGGGCAAAGGGGGTAGAGGCACGCTGATAAAAAGGGACGATCCATGCGGGTACAAAGGCGTATCCGACACGGGCACCTGCCAGGGCATAGGCCTTGGACATGGTCCGCCCGATCACAAGGTTGTCATGCCTGTTCATCAGCGGCAGGTAGTCGGTATCGCAGAACTCGATATAGGCGTTATCGAGAAAGAGGATGCCTTCAATCCCTGCGAGGATCTCCTCGATGATCTCGGGAGGGGTGACCGTCCCGGTAGGATTATTCGGCGAGCAGAGAAAAGAGATCTTCGCGTCTCCTGCTGCATCGATGAAGATCCCTGGGTCAACAGAATAATCCTCATCTCTCTGGAGGGGGCGTATCTCGGCAGACTGGGCCCGTGCTGCCAGCCCGTAAAAAGAGAACGTCGGGGTGGCAATCGCCACCCCGTCACCGGGATTCACAAGGATCCGTATCAGGGTCTCTATTACGCCGTCCATTCCCACTCCGCTCACAAAGTGGTACGACCCGTAGGTCTCCCGGAGGCACCGCAGAAGCTGTTCCATGCATTCATCAGGATACCTGTTTGCTTCCCTGAGTGCGTCACAACCTTGGCGGACTGCATTGGGAGAGGGAGGATAAGGATTTTCATTACTTGCAAGCCGGGCAATACGGCTGATCCCGTTTTCCTGTGCTATCTCCCCTGCTTTTTTGGCAAATACGTAGCCTCCTGCACGGAAACAGTCCCTTACCAGAAGCGCATCCCGCTTTCCCCTGGTTACCCTGCCTGCCATATCCTGATGCACCAGTCGTATAACAGGTAATTCCTGAAAGAAGATAAACTGCGGTGCCTGCCAGGCTGAGAGAAAGGATTGCAGGGAGGGATCCCCGCTGTTACTCCCCGATACCGGCTATGGCCGCATTGATCACTGCTGCAGCCTGATCAATCTCGTCGTTAGTAATAACAAGCGGGGGTACGAGCCGGAGGTTTCCATCGGCTGCACAGTTGACGAGCACCCCGTTCTCGGCGCACTTTTTCTGCACGGCGGGACAGTCATTCCCAACGTGGAACCCGATCATCAGTCCCCGTGACCGTGGCTTGTGAGCCGAGAGGAGGTTTGTAAACCGCTTCCCCTTTGCCGGGATGTCGGGGAGGACCTGCTCGATCACCCCTATCGTTGCCCTGGCAGCAGCGCATGCCAGGGGGCCCCCGGCAAAGGTGCTGCCATGCTCGCTTCGTTTAAACTCGAGCCCTTCCCGGGCGAGGAGTGCTCCCATGGGAAATCCGCTTGCGATCCCCTTTGCAAGGGTGACGATATCCGGTTCTATGCCGGTATGGTGAATGGCAAGCCATTTGCCGGTCCTCCCCATGCCGGTCTGGACCTCGTCAACGATCATCAGGACTCCGTGCCGATCGCAGATCTCCCTGATACCAGCGATGAAGCCATCCGGCGGGATGATCACCCCCGCCTCTCCCTGGATCGGTTCGACAAAGACCCCGGCAACTGACCCGTCTACGGCCTTTTCGAGCGCGTGGAGGTCGCCATAGTCCACGAACGTACAGGACGGTTCGAGCGGAAGGAACGGCTCCCGGATCGCAGGCTTATGCGTGACAGAGAGGGAACCAAGGGTGCGTCCATGAAATCCGTGGGTAAACGCAACGAAATTCTTCCTCCCAGTTGCAAGGCGGGCAAGCTTGATCGCTCCGTCATTTGCCTCGGCACCAGAGTTGGAGAAGAATACCTTGTGCATTCCGGTAATCTCCACCAGTTTCCGGGCAAGCTCAGCCTGCCCGGGAACATAGTACAGGTTGGAGCAGTGGATCAGTCTCGCGGCCTGTTCACAGATAGCCCGGGTTACTTCCGGATGGCAATGGCCCGTGCTGCATACGGCGATTCCTGCCACGCAGTCAATATACTCCTTCCCATCCGCGTCCCACACCTTAGAGAGGTGACCACGCTCAATCATGATCTCCCGTGAAAAGGCGGGCATATAGTACCGTGCCTCTGAAGCACGGTAATCCATTTCGTTCATGTATGTTCTGCCTTACATCTTTGGGTATATTCCCTATTCATACTCTATGGTAGCAGGTGGTTTTGGGGTGATGTCATACACCACTCTTGCCACGCTTGGAATCTCCGACGTAATGCGGGATGCGACGATACCAAGTACATCGTACGGGATCTCGATCGGGTCCGCGGTCATCCCGTCCCTCGAATTCACTGCCCGGACAGAGACGATCCATCCGTGAACCCGGTTATCACCCTTCACACCGGTACCAAGCCCGAGTATCGCCGCAAAACACTGCCAGGGGAGATACCGGTCCACCAGTTCCTCCTCGACGATCCAGTTTGCTTCCCGTACGACCTCAAGTTTCTCCCTTGTCACTTCGCCTACGATACGAACGGCGAGACCCGGGCCCGGGAACGGCATCCGATGCTGGATCTCCGGGGGAAGACCAAGGGCCCCGGCAACCTCCCTCACTTCATCCTTGTACAAATCACGGATGGGCTCGATCACCTTCTCAAACTCGATCTCAACCGGCATTCCCCCGACATTGTGGTGACTTTTTATACCTCCCTCGCTCTCGATCCTGTCAGGATAGATCGTTCCCTGCAGGAGGAAGAGGGCCCCGGTCTTTCTCGCTTCCCGTTCAAAGACCCTGATGAACCGCTCCCCGATCACTTTCCTCTTTTTTTCAGGATCAGTGATACCAGCAAGGGCCGAAATGAACTCATCTTCGGCATGGATGATACGGAGATTCAGGTGACCGAACATCCGGGCAATCCGGTCGGTCTCTCCTTTCCTCATCAATCCCGTATCGACATAGATCGGGATCAGCCTGTCACCGATGGCACGCGATGCAAGGGCAGCGCAGACCGAGCTGTCGACCCCTCCTGAAAGAGCTATGACGACACGGTGGTGCCCTGCCTCGGCTGCAATCTCGTCAACCGCCTCCCTGACAAACCGATCTGCCTGTACCATCAACTGTTCACCTCGCCCGACTTTACTGCGCTGCATGCCTTCACAAACCCGATAAAGGGGGGTGAAGGTCTCGTCGGTCGCGACCTGAACTCTGGGTGAAACTGTGTAGCAAGGAAGAACGGGTGATCGGGAACCTCGCAGATCTCCATGCGATTCTTCCATGACCCCGAGAATACCAGACCGGCTTTTTCGAGTTCGGGGATATAGAGTGGGTTCACTTCATACCGGTGGCGATGCCGCTCTACAATCACCGGCTGCCCGTAGATCTGCATCGCAAGAGTATTTTCCCTGATGGTGATCGGATAATTGCCAAGACGCATCGTTCCGCCAAGGTCGGTGACCCCCTGCTGTTCAGGAAGGATTGCGATCACGTGCCTCCCTTCCCCCAGTTCAGCACTCGTCGCATTCTCCCATCCGAGCACATGTCTCGCATACTCGACGACTGACATCTGGAAACCAAGGCAAAGGCCAAGCAGGGGAATTTTTTCGGTGCGGGCATACCGGATGGCTTCGATCTTCCCCTCCATCCCCCGTTTTCCGAATCCTCCGGGTATCAGGATGCCATCAAATTCACCCAGGTGCCGATCCTCGTACCGCTCGGCATCGAGCCAGGAGATCTTCACCTCAGTCGAACAGGCACGCCCTGCATGCTTGAGGGCTTCCTTGATGCTCATGTAGACATCCTCGATCCCGTATTTGCTCACGATGCCCACTTCTATCCTGCTGGTATATTCCTTCGCGACCAGTGAATACCAGTCTGAATCCACTCCTCGCGATTCAAGGTGCAGGTGACGGGATAGTACCTCTGCTGCACCCTCCTTCTCCATCTCGGTCGGGACCTGGTAGATGTCAGGGACCGTGGCAGCGCTGATCACGCCCTGCTGGGGAAGATCGCAGAAGGCTGATATCTTCCTCTTGGTATTGGACCCAATCGGACGGTGTCCCCTTCCCACAATAATATCCGCATACAGGCCCAGCTCACGGAGTGCTTTCACCGAGTGCTGGGTCGGTTTTGTCTTGAGATCCCCCATGCTGTCTTCAGGGATCAGCGTGACATGGATAAGGACCGTGTCTTCAACAGGGAGCTCTCCCCTCATCTGGCGGACCGCTTCCAGAAACGGCATGCTCTCGATATCGCCAACGGTCCCTCCCACCTCGACCAGACAAATGTCCGCCTTCCCGGCTCCGGGAATCTCCTCGCAGGCAGCAGCCCTTATGCAGCACTTGATCTCATCAGTGATATGCGGGATGATCTGGACCGTCTCACCAAGGTAGTCACCTCTCCGCTCTTTTTCAATGACACTCCGGTAAATCTTTCCCGTGGTGATGTTGTGCAGGGATGAGAGATCGATATCAAGAAACCGCTCGTAATTCCCGAGATCAAGGTCGACTTCACCGCCATCGGAGAGTACGAACACTTCTCCATGCTGCCCTGGATTCATGGTCCCCGCGTCTATGTTGAGGTAGGGATCGATCTTCACTGCGGTGACCGTGTAGCCCCGGTTCTTGAGGATACGCCCGATGGATGCAGCGGTGATCCCTTTGCCAAGTCCACTCATCACCCCCCCTGTAACAAAAATATACTTCAAAGAAAACTACCCGCCGGATGCACTCTTCTGTCTTAAATATACTCCCGATCGGGAGATATTTTTATTCCCCACACCATTCATTCCCTTTTTCTTCTGAAGGGTGGCGGGAGAATAGCGCATGTCAGGCCTTCGTGACCATGAACGTGGCTGTGCTGCGGGAGAGTATCCGGTCAGATCCCTCGAGGGTGACATCCCCTTCTGCAAATATGACCCTCCGGCCTTTCTTGATCACTTTGCCCGTCCCGACAAGGATTCCGCGCTGCGCCCCGCTCATGAACGTCGTGCTCTCAGAAATGGTGGCGATCCGCTCTTCCGGGAGCAGGAGAGGATAGATGGCAAGGACCATCGCTTCGTCGGCGAGGGCTGTGAAGAGGCCTCCCTGCAAAAAATCCTCCCCGTTCAACATGTCAGGTCGTATCGGCATGCGGAGGGTGGCACAACCATTGCTGATCACCCCCAGCTCAATCCCCATGAGGGTAAAAAACGGATTGGCATCTCTTCCATAAGACCGGATTCTCTCGATATAGTGCATGGATGAGAAACATTTTTTTTTTGAAAACCGATAATGGTTGCCTGCAGAATCGCCGTCATCATTTAACCGTCAGGCATCCAATGTACCTTCATGGATAATGAGGAGACAACCACACTGCTGAAGGATCTGGTCTGGCTCAATGCAGTGATTGCTACGGAGCTGATCCAGATAACCGAGAATGTCTCATCAATCCTTCGCCAGTCCCCTCCGCCGGAGTCCTGCATAAGGGATCATAACAGGCTGCGGGAAGAGGCGCTCAGGATCGCTGAGAAGTATCACCCCGGGACCGGACTTCGCGAGCACCTCACCGGACACCAATAGAACAGACAACGGCGATTCTGATTGAAACCGGATTTCAGCATCATCATCCCGGCGTATAATGAAGAGCACCGGATAGGGAACCTCCTCTCACAGATACCCGGCAGAGGAGGCCATTTTCTTTTCATCTGCGATGGCAGCGATTCCACCCCTGCAATTGTCATGAAATGTGCCAGATCCCATCCGGAAACAGACCTTCGATGCCTGGTGTATCCCCACCGGCTCGGGAAAGGGGGGGCGGTGAAAGAGGGATTTGTCAACGCCGATACTGCGTATGTGGGCTTCATGGATGCCGATGCCTCGACTTCGATTGCACAGATGGTCTCCCTCTTTGAGGAACTGGGGGATGCCGACTGTGTTGTGGGTTCACGCTGGCTCCCGGGGTCTATTGTTCCCGAGCGGCAGGGAATTGCCCGGAGACTGGAGAGCCGGGGGTTCAACCTGCTGATACGGCTGCTCTTTGGTCTCTCCCTGACAGATACACAGTGCGGGGCGAAAGTATTTAAAAAATCAGCCATCGATGCAGTCATAGGGGAAATGGCAGCGACCGGATTTGAATTCGATGTGGAATTATTATGGCGCCTCTCGATGAAGGGGTATACGATAAAAGAGTATCCGATCACCTGGCAGAACAAGGGAGGATCGCGGGTCAGGGGGATGGATTCCTTCCGGATGCTCAAAAGCCTGGTCTCCCTCCGGTTTTCAGGGGGTAAAGAAGATGGATAAGGATTACCGGGAGGAGTCCGTCAGGATGGCCTTCAGGCTCTTTGAAGAGGGAAAATATCTCGAGTCCCTCGAGATCTGCCGTGCTGCCGGTGAGCAGGGTACCGACACCCAGATCCCCATTCTGGCAGCGAGAAACCTGTTCAATCTCGACAGGATGGACGAGGCAGAGGTGCTGGTGCGGGACCTGATCCACGGGATGCCTGATTCGTCTTACCTGCACAGTTTTCTTGGAAAGATACTGGAACGAAGACACGAAGACGCCGCGGTTGCCGAATACATCCGGGCTATCACGCTCGATCCTGGGAACCTGGAGGCCCTCAGGAGCTATGCTGCCTGCCTCATGGCTCAGCGCGACTACCGCCGAGCCGTCCCGATCCTTAAAAAGATTTCACAACTTTCCGGAAAAGAAGAAGACCAACGCCTGTTGATACAGGCACTCATTTCTGCCGGCCAGGCACGGGAGGCACTTGTGGTATACCGGTCTTCCATCCGGCATACCGGTGCTGACATGGACCATGCCGCTGCCCTCATGGGGGCGGGTATTTTTTCGGAAGCCGCCCGCGAGGCACTCGGGGCACACCGGAAGACAGGCTCTGTTGAATGTGCCCGGCTGTACCTGCAGGCTCTTTCACGGGACCATCCCGGATCTGCGGAGCAGGAATACCGCGAATTCTTCTTTGCCCTGAAAGATACGGGAATCGGATACGATTATGCTCAACTCCTCCTCTCTGCAGGAAAGCCTGCTGATGCGCTCCAGGTGGTGAGGGATCTCCTCGATGATGACCGATCAGGTTCCCACCCGCGCATACGGCTCCTTCTCTGCAGGCTGAACGCGATGGCCGGGGAGAGAGAGAAAGCCCTGGGCTGTTTTGAGTACCTGATCAGGGAGACACTATCAGATATCGATGATCCAGGATTCCTGTCTGACCTTCTTGACGGATACCGCGAATATCTCCTGACGTATTACCCAGTCAGGGATGCAGTCGCCCGATTCCTTCTGCAGGTGTCAGGGACCCCCCATGTGGTCTGCCTCATCGAGTCTGCAAAGCTGTATGAAGATATCGGCGATCATGCCGAAGCGCAGTCGTATTATTACCGGGCATACAGGAGCGATTACCTGTCGGGCGGTATTGCATATGCCCGTTACCTTGCCCGGCAGGCTGAACGGAGGGAAGGCGAGAAGGTGCTCCTTTACATTCTGAACAATGTGCGGAAAACCAGGGATCTTGAATCGCTCGCTGGATTCATCCTCGAGGAGGAATGGAGGTTTTTCTCGCAACAGAGGATCCTTGACCGTCTCGTCAGCGTGCTTGAGGGACATATCCCGACCCTGGGTTCGGATGGATTCGAATACCTTTCGGTCGCATACCTTCTCTCTGCGAGTGAGGCGTTGAAAAGCAGGGATTACCAGAGCTGCAAGGAATACTGCCTGAGAGGCCTCGACATCGTCCCATCCGGTTCTTCTCACATAAGACCGGAAGATTTTCTGGAGCTGATCAAAACCTGCAAAGAGCAGACGCTCTCCGACACCCCTGCCCTTGCACCGAGAAGGGCAGATCCCGTAAAAGATGAACGGGATGAGGCACTCCGGAACTTCATTGACTCATGCGATGAACAGGAGAGGGTGATCATCGAGTTCCTCAGAACCCACCGTGAAGCGAGCGAAATGGATCTCCGCCAGCTCCTGAATACCCGGAGGGTGGTTGGAATCATGAACCGTATTATGCAGAAAGGTGCTTTATCCGGGTTTCCCATAATTGTAAAGAAGGGCTCAGGAAAAGGGGGTGAGATATATGCCTACACTGGCTGACCATGGGGACAAGAGAAAGACCGGGAGTGTCAACATTATCAATGCACTCCGGCGCGGAACGGTACCGGCTGGCGGTCTTGAACGTATTGCGGTCGGGATTGATGTTGAGGAGGGGGTTATCGCCTCCCAGCTCGATTATGTGTTAAATGGCGGAGGAGACCTGAAATTTATTCGCGGTGATTACGGGAGTGGCAAGACCTTTCTTGTCGCGAGAGCCCTTGAGATAGCACGGGAGAAGAACTTTGTCACTGCCCATGTGGTGATCTCACCAGCATCCCCCCTCTACAAGTTGAAAGGGATGTACCAACAGATCTGCGCGACCCTCCGGACACGGGAAGAAGAGCATGCCATGAAGGCAGTGATCGACACATGGCTCTTCTCCATTGAGGAACGTCTCCTGAAAGTGAGCGATCACCCGCTTCCGGAAGACAGTCTCGAGATTGCCACACTCAAGGAGATAGAAACCGCTCTTGCCGGGATATCAGAGATGAATTCGTCCCTTGCGGCGGCTCTCCGGACCTACTACCGGGCAAACAATGCCGGTGATTTCCAGACGGCGCAGTCGGCTATCGGCTGGATCTCCGCTGAGCCGAACATCGGCAGGGAATTCAAGGCAAAGGCAGGAATAAGGGGGGATGTTGATGAGACCTTCGCGCTCATTTTCCTCCGTGCAATCGTCAGGATTACTGTCAATGCAGGATACGCTGGTCTTGCGGTTGCAATTGATGAACTTGAGACGACGCAGACGCTCCCGAGGAACCAGCGTGAGAAGGGATATACCACGCTCCGGTTGATCATAGATTCCCTTGATCGTGGCGAGATGCCCTATTGTTACTTCTTCTTCACCGGTACTCCGGCCTTTTTTGAAGGCCCGAGGGGGATCCGCTCAATCCCACCTCTCGCAGACCGGATCGGTGTTACTGATAGTGGTGAATTCAGAAATCCCCGCCAGCCCCAGATCTCGCTCTCCAAGTTTGATGCAAAGAAACTCGAGCAGGTAGCCTATAAGGTCATCACCATTTATTCAGAAGCGTATGGCGAGGTAGATCGGAACAGAGTCTCACACCGGTTCATCAGGGCCATGATCAACAGGCTTACGGGAAAATTCGGGGGGCGGATCGATGTCATCCCCCGGATATTCCTCAAAGAGCTGGTCGATGTCCTGGACAAATGCGAACTGTATGAGGAATATGATCCCTGGAAGAGCTACCAGTTTGATGCACGGCATTTGAAAGGGGAGCTTCGGGAAGAAGAAGAAGCGGTGATGGTCGTCGAGTTCTGAGCGATGATGGAAATGTCCTCCTTACGAGATTTTTCCCGTCTGGAGAGCCAGGAGTGGTTTATCACACCTTTTTTTACCAGCAACGAATTCAGGTTCACTCTTCTCAATCATCTGGATTTTTTCACGGGTCTGAAAAAATTTTTTGAGAATCTGATCTCTCACCGTTGTTCAAAAAGATTCTCGTTCTCTCCTGTTTCAGGCTGTCCGCGTATTCCTAATCAATCTACTGGCACACTATTCCCATGAATTACATCAACGAGCGAAAGCTTGAACCGGGAACGACAAGAGACATTTCCCTGTGCAGGGAAGGCTGAAGCTGGTTCTCCTCTTATTACTCGGGTCTGCATTCCTGATCCAGGGTTGTGCGGCAGATCACCTTACCATCGGGCCACTCCCAGAGCTATCCGAGATCGGAGAACGGATCGAACTAAACGGCACTACTGATGCAAAGGGCACTATCGCGGTATTCCTGCTGGTATCCGGACCAGGTCTTGACAAACGCGGGGTCTGCCTGGAGAACCTGAATCTCCCCGCGGGTCATGGGTACTTCACCTCGGCATACGTGAACCCCGATGGGACGTGGCGATATATCTGGGACACCAACTACCTTGCAGGCAGGCTGATTCCCGGAACCTATACGGTATACGTCGTGAACTTACCTCTCGGCCTTCCTCACTCAGGATCGGTCTCTTGTGCAAAGACCAACATAACGTTCACCCGGATGTCAGATCCGGGACTCGGGATCGATATGATTCCACTCTGCCTGGCAGGAATCTCATGTGCAGGGCTCATTCTGGTTCGCAGAAAAAAGCGATGAATCTCATGCAAATGACAAAAGATCTCAGTATTATGTCCAGGAAAATCAATACAACCTGACAATAGTACCTATTCTCTCTCTTCCGTTTCGATCTCCCACGCGTTCCCGAAAGGAGCGAGGGCAGCACCTGAAGGATACATAATTCTGGTATAACCAGTTGGTAATACAACTGGTTAATCGAAGGTGAAAAATAACAATATTCATTTATTTCCAATCGAATAGTTATCCCGAACGCCTATGACATTGAAGAAACATCTCAGCATTTTCATAATCCTCTCTCTCCTGGTCGTTGGTTTTGCAGTATTTGCAGGATGCACGACCAGCGAACCGGGCGCCGGTACTCCTACCGTGACCCCCACCCCCAGTGAGACGGGTAATGCAACTGCCGTACCGACCACCGTTCCAACAACTCCTGTCGGGCCGAAAACAAAGGTACTCCTTGCAACCACGACGAGCCTCTATGATACCGGGCTCCTTGACTACCTGAAACCAAAGTTTGAGGAGAAGTATAACGCCGAACTCCTGATCACCTCACAGGGGACCGGGAAAGCCATTGAAGTTGCTAAGAAAGGCGACTGCGATATCCTCGCCGTCCACTCACCCGCACAGGAGGTCGCCTACATGGAGGATGGGGCTGGGCTGAACCGCCGCTGCTTTGCCTACAACTACTTCATTATCGTCGGGCCACCCAGCGATCCCGCCGGTATAAAAGGGATGACCCCCGAGCAGGCATTCACCACTATTCTCACCAAAGGGAAGGCAAACACCCCGGGTGTGATGTTCGTTTCGCGTGGTGACAATTCCGGTACTCACTCGGCTGAAAAGGCCGTCTGGGCTTCTGCAAAGTTCAACTATACCAAGGATGTCCAGAAATCGGGCAACTGGTATATCGAGGCTGGCAGAGGGATGGGCGAGACACTTCAGCTCGCGTCCGAGAAAGGGGCCTACACTCTGACCGATGAAGGGACGTACCTGGCCTACCAGGGCGATCTCGAACTGGAACCTCTCGTGAGTGAAGGCGCTATCCTCCTCAACGTGTATTCCGTGATCACGGTCTACAACGACAAAACGACAACAGAGAAGATCGAGATGGCGAACAACTTCGTCAACTTCATGATCTCACCGGAGACGCAGGCCGATATCGACAACTATGGAAAAGAGAAGTACGGGAAGAACCTCTTCTCCGCGATGAACGGCAACTGCAGCCGGTTCAACTGTGTCTGCACAGGGGAAGCAACCGCAATCGAACCGATGACCGTCTTTAATGCCGGAAGCCTCAATGCGCCTTTCGCAAAGATTGAAACGGTATACGAGAGCCAGTTCCCGCTGGTCGACGCCCAGCTCTTCGGTGGAGGGAGCGTCACCATGATAGAGAAGATCACAAAACAGGGCAAGAAGGCCGATGTGCTTGCCTCAGCCGATGCCTACCTCATCCCGACCCTGATGTACCCGACCTACGCTGACTATTATGTCACGTTTGCAAAGAACCACATGGTCGTGGTGTATACCAACCAGAGCAAGTATAACGATGAAATCACTCCTGATAACTGGTACGAGATCCTCAACACCCCGGACGTCAAGTACGTGATCAGCGATCCCAACACTGACCCGGCAGGCTACCGTGCGGTTATGTCGATCCAACTCGCAGAACGGGTGTATGGCGTAGATACGATCTTCTCCAGCCTCCTCGGTGCCCACAGCAAGATGACCAGGACGTTTGCTGACGGAAAGTACACGATCGATGTCACCAAGCCCACCCCCGATGGAAAGCTCGTGATAGGGAAATCCGGTCCTGACGTGGTCACCATCCTGAAGGAAGGCAAGGCTGACTACGCGATCGAATACAGCAGCGTGGCGATCCAGAACGGTCTGCCGTATATCGAACTCCCGGTGGGAATGGATCTCTCTTCCCAGGAATACGCCGATTCGTATGCAACTGTCAAGGTGAAGCGGATCAGCGGAACCACCACGGCAACCGAGACCGGAACCCCGATCATCTACGCGGTTACCGTGCCGAAGAATGCACGGAACCCCGACCTTGGACTTGAATATATCAAGATCCTCGTAAGCCAGACCGGCCAGGATATCCTCACTGCTGACGGGCAGGAGGTCATTGACCCGGCACTCGGCTACGGCAACGTCCCCGCAGCATTAAAAGAGAGCGGTGTGGTGATGGCCTAGATATCTTCTTTTTTCATCCTATTTTATAAGAAAGCAGGTTAGCTATTGTTCATGTGGTATGCCCTGATCTCAGTCATGCTCAGTTAATTCTTCAGAATGAACTGTTGACGAATCAAACAATTACAGGTTTTGAATACTTCAGAGATTCAATTACAGCCCGTAGGGGGAATGCCGGCATACTGATGAGTGGATCCCTGGAATCCGATGCCAGAATGAGTATATCATCCCGGTTTTCCGGACCGATGAGCATCCATAAGTTTTGGGGATTTTCTAAATGACTGCACACCCGCCCTGATGGGTGAAGAGGTGACATACCATCCTTCTTATGTGTACCTAGCCCGATCTTTGATCAAGAGAGGAATTGTTATGGAAGAGGGCATCTTGTTCAGACCAATTGGCATCATTCATACCCCTTTTCAGGAGCCGGCGGGGATGCCTATTCAGCCGACTGGCGGCAAGGAGATTGAAGGAACCGTGGAGATTTTTCCGGAGTTTGCTGACGGGCTTTTGGATATGGATGGTTTTTCGCGGATCATTCTCATCTACCATTTTCACCGTTCAGGGCCATGCAGACTTCACCTGATCCCGTTTCTTGACACCTGCCCGCATGGTGTCTTTGCAACCAGAGCTCCCAATCGGCCTAATCCCCTCGGGATATCGATCGTGTCCCTGATCGCCTGCAAAAATACCTGTCTTCACATCAGCGGAGTGGACATGCTCGATGGCACTCCCCTGCTTGATATCAAGCCCTACCTCCCCGAATGCGATGCCTTCTGCTCTGAACGTACGGGGTGGTTTCCCACAAGGGGATCCTGTTTCAGCACAACCCTGTCTGATGATCGGTTCTCTGGAAAGAAGGAAGATTAAGTGTTTTTAATTAATTTATCTTTTTGATAAAGTAATTTTATATATTTCCTCTTCGTATTCTCTATTGGTCATGCATCCCAGGAACATGTGTGACCCTGTACATCGCTCTGTGATAAACACCAGGAGTCATGCCGGAATCCCATGTCCATGGTCAATATGAATGGGATGCTCCGGCACACTATCACCTGCTTTTTTCTCCGATCTGTTTCATGAGAGAGGGGACACCGTATGCAAGGCACATTCCCACGATGAATGCTACCGTCATCGAGACGAGTAACGACAGAACCGCAGTAGTGAAGGTCACGAGGTATGAGCTGGTCTTTAATCCGTGCCTCGCCAGTTCTATCGCGACAAAGATGAGGAGGGCAGCATAGAAACCAGGGGCGATCAGACCGACCCATGCGGTGCTTGCAAAAAGAAGGGCAGCCCCGATAAGGAAGATTCCGGCATAGATGTTTGCACCACCGGTTCTTGCCCCGAACCGGTACTGGCCGGCCATCCCACCGGCACCGTGGCACATAGGCATCCCCCCGAACGGAATCGATGTGAGATTCATGAGACCAATTGTTTTGGAGAGCTTTTTTGGGCGGATATCAGCTGAAAACAGGTCTTTAGCGAGCAATGACGTTGCGAGAATGGCATTGGTGATGGTAAGGATAGCCTGGGGGAGGACTAGCTCCCGGAGTGACGCAATTATCTCTGATCCAGTAGGAATTGCACCAGGGGAGAGGGAAAGTGTGGTTATCGGAGGGAATCCCTGTGCAAGGATACCGGCCGCAATCGCAACGATGATGACCGCAATTGAGGAGAGATCCGGAACACGAAAGTGGTATGCCACCAGGAATCCTCCAATGATGATCATTGCCCCCAGGAAGAAATGCCCTGGATCAGGAATGAGGTATCCCACTGCTGTTTTGAGGAGGATAAGGGCCAGCCCCAGCTGGATACCCCGGACTACAGGCAGTGGGATATACCGTTCAATTATTTCAAGAACATTGGTGAAACCGATGAGGAGGAAAATGGCCCCGAGGATATACCCGGCAGCAGCGATCTCCCCTCCCGACATCCCGGCTGCGACCGCAATGACGGCAATGGCCTTCATGGGCTCAACGGGGACCGGGTACCGGTAATAATACCCGGTGATGATGAACCAGATGCCCAGAAAAAGGAGGACCGGCCCTATCCCGAGGGCGCCAGTCGCGGCAAGCGCGAGAGAGAGGGGAAGGATGGTCCCGAAATCACCAAGGCTGCCTGCCAGCTCACCGATACCAAACCTGAGTGGGGGTTTGGAATCCTGGGGCATGATATCCTGTCAGTCGGTGTTTTACTCATACTGCGCGGATTACCGTACCGATTCGCTCGCCTGCAATGGCGCGACGGAGATTCCCTGGCTCATGGCCGTTGATGATCTTGACTTCATGCACATGTTTGGCATTCATCATCAGCTCGACCACTCTCGGCTCAAGAACCATGTCCTCCATCTCCATTGCCAGGAGCTCTGCTGCAGTGATATCCGGGATGATCTCGGCTGTGGTATCAGTGAACGGATTTGCTGTGAACAAGCCATCCACATTCTTCACGAGGATGAGGTTCTTTGCGCCAAGTACCTCTGCGGCAAGGAACGCCCCTGTATCGGTGCGGTTTGGGGGAATCGAGCCGATGTGGGCGGGCTGCTCATATAAACCATAGGGAGGCGTCCCATGGATGACCGGGAGGACGCCCAGGTTCATCAGCATGGGGAGTTCGAGAAGGTCCCCGGTATGGATCCGCGTCCCGTGGTATTTCGAGAGCAGGATTGATACCATGATCGCATTCTGCTCACTGATCTTCCCGGCAAGCTCTGCAAGGACACCGGTCGGCAACCCGAGGTCAAGGCCGAGGTCAAGGATATGACGCACTCTCACTCCTCCGCCCGTGACCACAAGGATCTGGTTCTCACGTGAAAGCTCCCCGATCTCGGTCAGAAGCGGCAGGAGCACCTCTTTCCCGTAATCGATGATACCATGGCCTCCGATCTTTACCACGTTCAGATCGGGCATCATCCGGAGCTGGCTCCTGCCCTCGTATGCCTTCAGCAAGCCTTTCCGTACCAGTGACTCTCCCTGGAGCTTGTTAGTGACTTCAAACCGATCCCGCTTCATGCAGACTCCCATAGGTTTATATCAGTAATGGTTAATACAGTATACTGTAAACCAGTTGGTATAACAGATGTTCTGTTTTACCAGCCAGGAGGGTGAAGTACGATGAAGATGAAGATCTATGTCAGGGAGCGGATGAAGGTCCGCGAAGGGGTAAAGCAACCGATGTACCGGATCGTGGCAGTCACTGGGGGAACCGTCCAGATTGAACTGACCCACTTCAGGAAGTTTGAGATCGAGCAGATCGCAAAGGACGTCGGTGCCGAAGTCATTTACTTCGAAGAGATACCCGATGACGAGAAAGAGAGACAGAAACACTGATCAATCAACCTTTTTTTCATATTTCAATTTGTGAAGCAGAAGCAGATCTGCAAGATTCCAAAAAGCATTACCTTGCCCCGATGAAACGATGAGTCTCGGTATTGAATCCTTGCAATAAGAGTCGATACGATGGTCCGATCTCTGTTCACATTCTTTATTCTGTTCCAGGATCGACAACCCCATCCCGGAATAAAGCATTTCCCTGGAAGGAGTCAGCGGTACATTCCTCGACCTTTCCGGTACAAGCCGTAGTATACCATTCCTCAAGAGAACGCGTGAATTCCGGAGACTGGACAATCTGCAGGAGGACTTGTATTCTCTCATCCTCAAGTGACTCCTTCCGGGCTACCAGAACATGGAATTCATGGGTGAGGGGAACAAACGCCAGTCCTGCTTCCTTTGCAAGGACTGCCGAGCTGATTCCTACATCCGCAATACCGGTTTTCACCGCCGATATCACTGCATGCTCCGTTTTTACCGCATTGCTGTTCATTACAATCTGGTCATGACCAATTTTCTTTGCAGCAATCAGCCTGTCAATCAGAATTCTTCCGGTTGAACCTTTGGGAGAATGTACCACCCGAAGATGATCAAGGTCGGCACTCCCTGCACTGGTATGCGAGACGATACCGACCGGCATCTTGCCAAGATGAATAACGACGGCATGAGTATCGTTCCATGCATACCTTGCTCCGATGTCCCCATATAGATCCGGAATAGTAAGGGCAACAAGATGACAGGAATTTTTCCGGAGTGCAAGGAGCGCCCGCGAAGAGAGGTCATCAAAAGTTTGCAACATGACAGAACGGTCCGCAAGGGCATAGGCGAGTTGCCGGATACCAGGATTTTTTGCCCCTATACAAAGAAGGGTGCGGTCAATCTGGTGGGGAAGGGTGGTGCAATGGATATCAACCCATGCACCGGCCTCCCATCCCTCGCTGGCAAGCGGGATATGAAGATAGCCGTTCGCCCGGACCAGGTTCATCTGGAGGCCTGAACCGCGGGGATGGGGAAAGATCCAGGACGTCCCGTTGACTGCTCCAGCCGATACCGGTACATATTCATCGAACCCTAGATCAGAGGGCATATCCCGTGCAAGCCTTCCTCGGATAATCCAGTGGGGAAGGGGGGCAAGCCCCCACGAGACGAGGAACGGCGCAACGATCTCGCGAAGCACGGTCTGGGAGCCCACAGGATATCCGGGTAATCCCACCACCGGTTTTCCCTGGATTTCACCGAGTATTGCTGGTTTTCCCGGCAAAATCGCAACTCCGTGGAAGAGGAGTCTTCCAATATTCCTGATGATCTGAGCCGAATAATCATGCCTTCCCGCCGAGGTCCCTGAGGATATGAGTACAAGATCATTTTCCAGGACCGCCTTTTCCAGTGCCTGTGTAATCTGAACAGGATTATCACGCACGAGCGGATAGGTTGTGCAGAGAGCGCCGAGGCGGGAGAGGAACGAGGCGGCAAAGACGCTGTTCGTCTCGATCACCTGGCCAGGTCCTGGCACCGTTCCGATCGGAACAAGCTCATTGCCAGTGGGGAGAATACCAACACGGACGATTCTTACCGCAACGGTATCATACCCATAGGTTGCGAGGGCACTGATATCAGAGGAACGGATCTGGTGACCCCGGGGGATGATCTGGTCTCCTTTCCGGATATCCTGGCCGGGAGGACGGATATGCTGCCCAGGCCGGGCTGCTTTCCGTACAATACAGGAGGACCCCGCAAGGCAGACATCCTCGATCATGATAACTGCATCGTATTCCGTAGGGATCATATTCCCCGTATCAACCCTGAGAAAGTCGGTGAGTGTGACGGGACGCTGTTCCCCTGCCCCTACGGTGGAGCTGCTCTTGACCGCAATGCCATCCATTTCTGCAATAAAAGAATCCGGGACGGTATACCGGGCAAAGATCGGTTCCGATGCAACCCTGCCTTCCGCTTCGGTGATGGGGATGGTCATGGATCCTCCTGATAGAGGAAAAGCCGTCTTCATCATGGTGAGGGCATCATCAAGGGTCTGGAGGGTAAGGTAACGCTTCTTCATCATCTCCAACCTTCATGGTGGGCTATGGGTTCACAGGCATGGAACATCGTCCCGGATCCGTACTGAAAGGTATTCAATGTTTACTGGTTTGATATGTAAATTATTTATTATTAACCTTCAGGGAGAATTAGTCACTGGCAGATGGGTAATGTACGGAAGCATTATCAGACGGTATAACTATATCCCGGAATTCGAGTGATGTTCCACGGTCTGATTGCCGGTAAACTGGTTTTCCCAGCCCAGCCTTCAGATATGATGAGCCGTCTGTTTACAGACTTGCCCCTGAGGCCCCACCTAAGAGTGTCATTAATCCAGGGATCGGGTCCCAGACTACAGGTGATCTCATCTCCTGCGAGATCACCCCCCAACCATCGGAGATCAGGTATCATCACCTCACCGCACCTGCAGAGGTTGGACAATATTCTCCGTGGAATCCGAGTGCATCCCAGATGAGATCCTCGCGCTAATGTTCCATTGATAGCTATCAATCTTCTCTCCAACAGTCAGGATTCCTTGCAGAGAAGATACTGTCCCTCCCAGGCTGATAGGGATTCTGGTGGATCACAGGGGTATCATCGATGAGATCGATGAACGAGACATCAAGTATCCGATCTGCTCTTATTTCCGCGATTTTTATCATGGTGAACAAGAGGGGATTTGGCCTTGAAGGAGATCGGAGTGAAAATACCTCCTTTACCGGAAGATCCAGTGAGATCTTTCTTGGGACGGCCAGTGGTATGGTACGGTCCGCCCGGTGCATCCATCAGAAAATAACAAGAGGGGAATGTCCATCCATCCCTTCGAGGGGATCGGCATCGGGGGAAGAGTTCAATCTCCCTATCTACACCAAGTGATGGCATCTCTTTGGGCGAGCGGACTGGTGAGTGGCCCACACCCCTACCTGGACCAGGTGCATCTCACCCATCCCTGACACTCCAGACGCTTCTGGATTATTGCCGCTGTGAAGAGCTTAGATCTTTTTGATAATACGCATTCGGGCCACAGCCAATGCAGACCCCCTTATCCAGCAGGTCAGAAGGAACCAACTCTCCACAGACACGGCATTTTCCCGATTGCCACTGCTGCTTGGGAGTCACCTTCACACGGACTTTTTCAGTAGAGAGGATATCACGACCTGCCCTGAATATCTCATCGATCAGGGGTACTGCCTTTGCCCTCTGATTGAACGCAGGGTCGTTGGAAAACCAAGCCTTGATGAGGGGACACTTTTCCAATTTCCCGGGATCGATAAAGATTCTGATACCATCCGTGAAGGGTTCTGTGGAGGGACGGTTCAGGGTCAATGCAAATCTGCCCATAGGAATGATCCGAAGCCGGTGGTTCCCTGAGGTGCAATGGAGGATGACCTGCAGGGGATCTGGGGCACATTTCTGAGTTTCGCAGACTGAATACAATTTTTCTCCGGGAGTTGCACCAAGTTCCTCAACTGCATAGTCGACCATGAAGACTCCGATAAGGAGCCCGGGTGCCGGATAGGTATGGAATTCGATGCAACGCTTGAAATAGTCCTGTAAACGCGGTGAGATGGCGTGAGCGTCCATCAGGGATTGTATCTCGCTCCCAATTTCTGACATGATAACTTTATTATCTTATTATTATTGTCATATCAATCATATGATATGAACAAATTTGCGCGTTTTCCAATGTAATACCACATACCGCAGCAGGGTTAATAAATAATATTTAATTAAGTTGGCAAATTGTTAATTATAATTGTTTATATTTTAAATACCTTCAAGCCCTGCTTATTCTATTGTACAACAATTTATCGAGGACCCCAGGAATCAAGATTTCCGGAACGATTTCTATGACTAATGCCAAACCAGAAACCCTGAAATACGTGCCCACAACATGCCCCTACTGTGGAGTAGGGTGCGGGCTGAACCTCATCGTCAAAGATGGGAAAGCAGTTGGTGTAGCCCCCTGGCAGCGAAGTCCGATCAACGAGGGCAAGCTCTGCCCAAAAGGTATGACCTGCTGGGAGTTCATCCACAGCCCCGACCGGTTGACCAAACCGTTGATCAAGAAGAACGGGAAGTTCGAAGAGGCGAGCTGGGACGAAGCCCTTGACTTGGTAGCTACGAAATTCAAGGAGATATCGGATAAAAACGGTCCGAAATCCATCGGATTCCAGGTTTCCTGCAGGACACCGAATGAAGAGTGCTACATCATGCAGAAACTTGCCCGGGTGGGATTCAAAACCAACAATGTCGACAACTGCGCCCGAATCTGCCACGGCCCTTCAGTCGCAGGACTCTCGCTTTCGTTTGGATCCGGAGCGGCGACAAATCCGTTCGAGGATGTCCTCAATTCCGATTTCATACTTGTATGGGGTTCGAATGCGGTGGAAGCACACCCGCTTGCAGGCCGGCGGATTGCACAGGCGAAGCTGAAGGGTATCCCCATCATGGTTGTCGATCCCAGGTACAGCCCGACCGCACGGCTCGCGGATACATGGATCCGGTTCAATCCCTCGACCCATATCGCCCTTATCAACTCAATGATGTACTGGATCATCAAGGAGAACCTCCACGACAAGGAATTTATCGAGAAGCGGACGAAGGGATTCGAGGACCTGAAAAAGACCGTCGAGAACTACGCGGATGTTGAGAAGATCACCGGGGTTCCTGTTGAGACGGTGAAGGACATGGCACGGAAGTACGCCGCTGCAAAGAATGGTGTCATTATCTACTGCCTTGGCATCACCGAACTCACCACCGGGACCGACAACGTCCGGTCGCTCGGGAACCTCTCGATGCTCTGCGGGAATATCGGGCGCCCTGGTGTCGGTGTCAATCCCCTCCGTGGCCAGAACAACGTGCAGGGTGCCTGCGACATGGGTGCCTATCCGAATGTCTATTCAGGCTACCAGAAGTGCGAGCTCCCGGAGATGCGGAAGAAGATGGAGGAGGCCTGGGGCATGCCGGCCGGATCGCTGCCGGAGTGGTACGGGTCGACCCTGACTGAGCAGATCTCCCAGTGTGGCGATCCCATCAAGGCAATGTATATCTTCGCCCTGAATCCGGCAGTCTCCTACCCGGACTCGAACCACGTGAAACGATCTCTCGATAAGCTCGACTTCCTGGTCGTACAGGATATCTTCTTCACCGAGACCTGCGAGTATGCGGACGTAGTCCTTCCCGGAGCATCCTTTGCGGAGAAGGATGGGACGTTCACCAGCGGAGAACGGCGGATCAACCGTGTCAGGAAGGCTGTCAATCCCCCTGGCGAGGCAAAGGAGGACTGGGAGATTTTTGTACTGCTAGCAAAGAAACTTGGGCTGAAAGGATTCGACTTCAAGTCACCCCAGCAAATCTGGGATGACATGCGGTCGGTCACTCCGTCCATGTTCGGTGCTACCAATGCACGGATCGACATCCCAGGATCTGTCCACTGGCCTTGCCCGACTGTTGAACACCCCGGGACACCTATCCTGCACAAGGAGAAATTTGCTTCACCTGACGGCCTTGGCACCTTCTTTGGTATCGAGTATCGCCCACCCGCTGAGGTAGCAGATGCGGAATACCCGTTTACCCTGATGACCGGACGGTTGATCTTCCATTACCACACGAGGACCCAGACCGACCGTGCAAAGGTGCTCCATTACGAGGTGCCAGAGAACTTCGTCCAGATCAATACCGATGATGCGAAGAGACTCGGGATCAAAGAGGGTGACCATATCAAGGTACGCAGCCGCAGGGGAGAGACCACGCCACTTGCCCGGGTTACGGATGAAGTAGCCCCTGGTGTGCTCTACATGGCCATGCACTTCCCGAATGGTGCAAACAACCTCACCAACACGGCCCTTGATCCGATGTCCAAGATGCCCGAGCTGAAGCACTGTGCCGTTGCTGTTGAGAAGATCGCGGAGGCGAAGTGAGCATGTCAAAGAAAGGTGACATGTATTATGCATGGACCACCGATGCTGACCTCGCAAAGAAGGCGGAGTGCGGGGGAGCGGTGAGCGGCCTTCTGAAGTATGCGCTCGAGAAGAAGATTGTCGATGGAGTTTTTGCCGTCACGAGGGGGCAGGATCTCTACGATGCGGTCCCGGTGATCATCACCGATCCGAAAGATATTGATAAAACCGCAGGGTCGCTCCATTGTGGAACACTCCTTCTGTCCAAGCTTGTCAAGAAATACTTAGACGGCGCTGGCACCCAGAAGATCGCAATGACGGTCAAGGGATGTGACATGATGGGGCTCTACGAGCTGGCGAAGCGCCAGCAGGTTAACCTTGACAATATCATCATGATCGGGGTGAACTGCGGGGGCACGGTCTCCCCGGTCACAGCCCGGAAGATGATCGCCGAAAAGTTCGGAGTGGACCCAGACACGGTCCACAAGGAAGAGATCGACAAGGGCCAGTTCATCATCGAGTACGAGGGAGGCCACAAGGGCATCTCCATCGATGAACTCGAAGAGCAGGGTTATGGGCGGAGGAGCAACTGCCGCCGGTGCAAGTTGAAGGTGACTCGCCAGGCAGACCTTGCCTGTGGAAACTGGGGTGTCATCGGGGACAAGGCCGGGAAAGCAACGTTTGTCGAGGTCTGCAGTACCAAGGGAGCCGACCTCCTGGACAGGGCGGTCAAGGACGGCAGGATCAAGACCGAGGCTCCAAATCCGAAGGGTCTTGAGATTCGGGCCAAAGTCGAGAACGCGATGTACAAACTCAGTGACAAGTGGCGGAAGAAGGACTTTGAAGGCCTGGGGGAGGGAAGAGAACGTCTCAAGAAGATCGTGAAGGAGACCTCGCGGTGCATCAAGTGTTATGCCTGCATTGAGAACTGCCCGATCTGCTACTGCGTTGAATGCAGCACGAAGAAACCATATCTTGTAAAACCTGGGGAAGTCCCGCCGAATTTCATGTTCCACCTCATCCGGTTCGCACACATCGCCGACTCATGCATAAACTGCGGCCAGTGCCAGGAACTCTGTGCGATGGATATTCCGAATGCATTGTTCATGCATGCCCAGCAGGTCGAGCTCGAGAAGATGTTCGGGCATGTCCCGGGTGTTGATATGTCGCTGCCTCTCCTTGCGCTTGTCGAAGAGCGTGAAGAGCGTGACCGGCTTGCAGCGACCGGAAGTGACCAGATCTTTGATATATTCAAATAATGGCATTCCACTCAATTCTTTTTTTTGAGAATACCCCCATTCATCATCTAAAATCACGTTAATCTTACGATTCAAGAAGATAATTGAAAAATCTGCGAAATTGTAATAATAAAGTGTTGCTTATGCTCCCGATCAGGCTCCTCCATTTTCACGAGAGGACTTCATAATAAGACTGTGAACCGCACCCCTTGCAGTGATCCCCTTCCAGGGCAATATCAGGGACCATCTCTCCGCAGTCGTTGCACTTGACTGACTTCCACGAACTCTTTGGGGGCACCCTGACGATAACCCGTTGGTATGAGAGGATATCACGGCCGGCTTTCAGGATTTCATCGATTAGCGGGTAGATCATTGTCCCACTGTCAAACCCGGGACTATGGGTATACCATGCGTTGATAATCCGGAATTTTTTCAACTTTTCGGCATTCACATAGACACGCACCCCTTCGATCGCATATTTTTCAGAAGGCCGGTTCATCGTAAGGGCAAATTTTCCAATCGGGACCACCTGGAGGCGGTGATTTCCAAAGGTACAGCCCGCCATAACCTGTATGGGATCGGGAATACACTTATAAGTCTCAGCAACAGCGTAAAGTTTCTCGCCGTGGCGGGCGCCAAGGAGCTCAAGTGCGTAGTCCACCATGAAGACACCGATAAAGAGGCCGGGTGCCGTCACCGTGTGAAAACTGCTGCACCGGGTAAACTGTTCTTGAAGCGCAGGACTGATTCCATAGGCGTCCATGCTCTCCCGCATTTCGGTGGACGCGCGGGAGTGGCTCGGAAACTGCATGAAAAGCGAATGATGCCGGCTTTTATAAGGATTGTGCAGGTTCCCTTTCTTTGTTGTTCCATAACAGGTTAATCAATGAATATTTACAAATAAACTAAATTTATTAATATTTAAATAACATGAAGTTTGAGTCATTAACTATAAACACTAGTTAATCAGAAGTCCGGATTTTCCGCCGGATGTCTCCGTTACAGGGGGATGAATATGAGTAATGAAGCATTGAAGTATGTACCAACCACCTGCCCGTATTGTGGGGTCGGCTGTGGACTCAACCTTGTTGTCAGCGATGGAAAGCTGGTAGGAGTAGAGCCCTATAAGCGGTCTCCGATCAATGAAGGCAAGCTCTGTCCCAAGGGAATGACCTGCTGGGAACATGTCCAGAGCCCCGACCGGCTCACGACACCGAAGATCAAGAAGAACGGAAAGTTCGTGGATGCTTCCTGGGATGAAGCCCTTGACCTGATCGTCAAGAAGTTCACGGAGGTCTATAAAAAGCACGGCCCCAAGGCGCTTGGTTTCCAGACGTCCTGCCGTACCGTCAACGAGGACTGCTACGCTTTACAGAAGTTTGCACGGTGTGCATTCCTGACCAACAACGTTGACAACTGCGCCCGTATCTGCCACGGACCATCCGTCGCAGGGCTCTCGCTCTCCTTTGGCTCCGGTGCAGCCACAAATCCGTTCGAAGACGTCCTGAATTCTGACCTGATTGTGATGTGGGGCTCCAATGCAGTAGAGGCCCACCCGCTTGCCGGCCGCCGCGTCATGCAGGCCAAGAAGAAGGGTATCCCAATTGTCGTGGTCGACCCGCGCTACAGTGCAACGGCACGCCTTGCCGACCAGTGGATCCGGTTCAACCCGTCAACCCACATCGCGCTCGCCAACAACATGATGTACTACATCATCAAGGAAGGCCTCGAGGACAAGGAGTTCATCGCGGAGCGGACGAAAGGCTTCGATGACCTCAAAGCAATGGTCCAGAAGTATGCCGATGCCACGAATATCCACGGGGTCCCGCAAGAGACGGTCAAGGAGTTTGCCCGCAAGTATGCCAACGCCAAGAACGCAGTCATCATCTACTGCCTCGGCATCACCGAACTCACCACCGGGACCGACAATGTCCGTTCCATGGGTAACCTCTCGCTGCTCACCGGCAACATCGGCCGCCCGGGGGTAGGGGTCAACCCGCTTCGTGGCCAGAACAACGTGCAGGGTGCCTGCGATATGGGCGCCTATCCGAACGTCTTCGCCGGATACCAGGCTGTTGCAGTCCCTGAGAACCGTGCCAAACATGAGAAGGCCTGGCACCTGAAGGAGGGTTCACTCCCTGACTGGTACGGTTCGACCCTGACCGAGCAGATCAACGATGCCGGCTCCGTTGTCAAGGCAATGTATTTCATGGGCCTGAACCCGACGGTCTCCTACCCTGACTCGAACCATGTCAAGAGGCAGCTTGAGAAACTCGACTTCTGCGTCATGCAGGACATCTTCTGGAACGAGAGCTGCGATTATGCTGATGTTGTCCTGCCCGGCACCTGCTTTGCCGAGAAGGACGGGACGTTCACCAGCGGCGAGCGGCGGGTCAACCGTGTCAGGAAGGCTGTTGACGGACCCGGGCAGTCGAAATACGACTGGGAAATCATCTCCTTGCTCGCGAAAAAGATGGGCCTCAAAGGCTTTGACTGGAAGAGTGCCAAGGACGTCTGGGACGACATGCGTGCAACCACCCCGGGCCAGTTCGGGGTAACGTACGAGAAGATGGAAAAGCCCGAGTCAGTTCACTGGCCCTGCCCAACCATCGAACACCCCGGGACCCCGATCCTTCACATCGGAAAGTTCTCGGCAGCAGATGGGAAAGGTACCATGTTCGGCCTCGAGTACCGGCCACCTGCGGAAGTAGCGGATTCACAATACCCGTTCTCGCTGATGACAGGGCGTGTGATCTTCCACTACCACACGAGGACCCAGACCGACCGTGCCAAACAACTGCATTATGAAGTGCCCGAGTCCTACATCCAGATCAACACGCAGGATGCGAAGGAACTGGGAATCAAGGAAGGGGACAAGGTCAAGGTGACGAGTCGCCGTGGTGAGACCATCACCAAGGCAAGGGTCTCAGAAGACGTTGCACCGAAAGTATTGTACATGGCGATGCACTTCAACCAGGGTGTGAACAACCTGACCAATACCGCCCTTGACCCTCTCTCAAAGATGCCTGAACTCAAGCACTGTGCCGTCAAGGTTGAGAAGGTGGCGTAAATGTCAAAGAAAGGCGATATGCTGTATGCATGGACCAATGATTCTGCCCTCGCCAAGAAGGCAGAATGCGGTGGTGCGGTCACCGAGCTCCTCAAGTATGCACTCGAGAGCAAGACAGTGGATGCCGTTCTTGCCGTCAAACGCGGTGTTGACCTGTACGATGCCGTACCGACTATCGTTACGAATCCCAAGGACCTTGATGCATGCGCCGGGTCTCTCCACTGCGGAACCCTTCTCCTCTCCAAGCTGGTAATGGAGTACGTACCCAAGATGGCAGGCAAGAAGCTGGGAATGGTAGTCAAGGGATGCGACCTCATGGGACTCCTTGAGCTGTCAAAACGCAAGCTGGTTAACCTCGACAATATCCTCATGATCGGGGTCAACTGCGGGGGATCGGTCAGCCCGGTCACTGCCCGGAAGATGATCAAGGAAAAGTTCGGCGTTGATCCGAACACGGTCACCAAGGAAGAGATCGACAAAGGCCAGTTCATCATCGAGTACGAGGGAGGCCACAAGGGCATCTCCATGGATGAACTGGAAGAAGCCGGGTACGGGAGGAGAAGCAACTGTCGCCGGTGCAAACTGAAGGTCCCACGACAGGCAGACATTGCCTGCGGGAACTGGGGAGTCATCGGAGACAAGGCAGGAAAGGCGACCTTTGTCGAGGTATGCTCAGACAAGGGTGCTAAACTTCTCGATGCGGCCATCAAAGCCAACAAACTCACCACCGAACCGGCAAACCCCAAGGGGATCGAGATCCGGACCAAGGTAGAGAATTCGATGTACAAGCTTGGTGACAAGTGGCGCAAGCATGACTTTGATGCACTCGCGCCCACCCTCTGGGAGACCATTGCCAAGGAGACGGGACGCTGCATGAAGTGTTACGCGTGCATCGACCACTGCCCGGTCTGCGTCACTATTGCAGACAAGTGGAAACAGCCTGACCAGATGGTCCGCGCTGGTTTCATCCCGGCCGACCCGATGTTCCACCTGCGCCGCTTTGCCCATATCTCTGACTCCTGCATCAACTGCGGCCAGTGCGAAGAGGGCTGCCCGTCAGAGATACCGCTGGCGCTCTTCTCGCATGCAATTCGCACTGAGGCAGACAAGTTCTTTGAGCCGAAGCTTGGGAAGCCAGCCTATACCAATTAATTTTTTTTGTTGGGATTGACGCACGAATCATATGAGGAGATGAAAAAACCATGAAATCAGAAGATGCAAAGAAGATCATCAAGGATGCAATCGACAAGGAAATCGAAGCTTACACCTTTTATCATGGCATTGCCGGCAAGGTGAAAGACAAGGTATTGAAGGACCTGTTCACCGAACTTGCCGGGGAAGAGAAGAAACACAGGGAGTTTTTGCAGGGGGTGCTCGACAAGGATGTCGCAAAGATGAAATTTGATCCATCCCACGACTACAAGGTGGGAGACAACCTGCCGACCCCTGACCTGAAAGTCGACATGAAACCACTGGAAGGTCTTGTTGTGGCAATCAAGAAAGAGCTGCAGGCGATGCAGATGTACACCCAGCTCGCAAAGCTTTCCAAGGACACCGAGACACAGCTCCTCTTCTCCCAACTCGCAAACATGGAGCGGAGCCACAAGGCACGGCTCGAGGATATCTACACCAATATGGCGTTTCCCGAAAACGTCTGGGTGTAACCCTACCCTCTACAATTTTTTTTCGACTGATTCAGGAAAGGGAAATTTTCTTACCCCCTCGAATATCGGAATACTGGCCCCACTCATTCTGAAACCGGTCTCACTGGTCCCTTATCAAAACAGCAGGCTTCTCTCTTCATTTCTCTGAAATCATTCTATGCCATTTAAAGGTTTGATGAGACGCCCGTGTGTTAAACAACCTGGAGTTTTGATTCGTTTTTTCCCCACTCATCCAGAACCTTTGGGATAACGCCTCACGTAGCACCTCAAGCGGCGGTTCCCTTTCATACCATCACCCCCCGGACGCAGCGCCGGAAAGATGCCAGATTTCTCCATCTTTCTCCTGCCTGCCGGTGCTCACGGGGAAAGGTCCCTCTGATTGAGGAGTACTTTTGTAGCGACCCCGTTTATACGGCATCGATCCATCAGTCTGTTCGAACCGGGTGATGGTAGTACACAGTCCCAATTTCACTGCATCGGGCAGGTGCACCTGCCCACGCATGGCGATCACCGCCCACAGGGCGGTCCCGGCGTCAGAGCAGTGGCCCCGGTAGGACTGCCCCAAATCAAGGTGGCGCAGATCTCTGACGATTCATGTCGTCCCTGTCATTTGAGCACTGGTATCATTGTTAAGGAGGAGAGAATTGGAACCTTCCCGAGAACGAATCATGCCTACAAGTGGCATGAATCCTTCCGGCACCCACAAAAAAATTGGTGAAGGAAATGACTTCCATTTCCCCTGATCTCTTCAAGATCTCCATTCTGGATAATCCGGCCTCTTTCCATGACCCCCACCTGGTCACCGAGTGATGCAGCATCCCTGAACGAATGAGTCACGACAATACAGGGAATATTGGATGTTTTGACATACGTATGGAGGTAAGACCGCATACGCTCCTGGGCGACTGCATCAAGGGCACTGACTGGCTCGTCAAGGAGGAGCAGCGTTGGGGAGATGACAAGTGCGCGTGCAAGGGCTGTTCTTTGCCGCTCTCCCCCGGAGAGCTGGTCCCCCCGGACTCCTGAAAGGTTTTCGAGAGAGACTCTGGCGAGGATCTCCCCAACCCGTTCACGGATCTCGGGCTCTGGTACCTTTCTTCTCCGCAGGCCAAATGCAATGTTCTCAAAGACGGTCAGGTGAGGGAAGACGGCATGGTTCTGGAAGACCAGCCCGATCTCCCTGTATTCGGGTGGTACATGGATCCCATTCATGCTGTCATAGAGCACCTGCTCTCCGATCTTTACATGCCCTGAACCAGGTGGAAGGAGTCCGGCGATAAGATGGAGCAGGCTCGATTTCCCGGACCCGTTCTCTCCAATCAGTACCATGATCTCGCCCTGCCTTACGGTAAACTCTGCCTCAAGGAGATACTCCCGCAGGTCCCTCCGGACCGCCACCTCTAACGTTCTGTATACCCCCTGAGCTTGAATTTTACGAGTGCAATGATGAGAAATGAGATGATGATGAGAATAACCGAGAGCGTGATAGCGGCAGTCAGATCTCCCTGCATGGCCGTATAGATGGCGAGGGGCATCGTCTGGGTCCGGCCCTGGAAATTCCCGGCAAACATGATGGTCGCACCAAATTCCCCAAGTGCCCGTGCAAAGGACATGATAGCCCCCCCGATCAGGCCTGCTTTCACAAGTGGCAGGATGACGGTGAAAAAGGTTGGGACAGCGGGGGATCCGAGACTCTTGGCCGCATGTTCGTACATCGGATCAAGCTGCTCGAAACTCGCACGAGCCTGCCTGATGTAGAACGGTATGGAAACAAATATCTGGGCAATGATTACCGCAAGAGTGGTGAAGGCGATGCTGATACCATAATCATAGAAGATACTCCCGATCAGGCCCATCCTGCCAAATGCCAGGAGAAGGGCGAGACCCGCTACGGTCGGAGGAAGCACCAGCGGGAGGTCGATCAAGGTATCCACAATCTCACGCCCGGGATATTGGTGGCGGGCATTGATCCATGCCACCGGAGTGCCAACAAGGATGATCACAAGCGTGGAAATACTGGCAGTAACAAGGCTGAGTATAAGAGCATTCCAAACTACCAGGTCGGAGAGCGAAGCCAGGAATTGTTCGAAGGTGATCCGGAAAAAGAGGCCAAGGATCGGAGTGATGATAAAAACAACGAGCAGGGTGATCAGTACCCCTGCCCCGATGGTGAGAAAAAGGGAGTTCTTCCCCTGGAAATATCTTCTTCCCATCATCCGATCCCAGTGCTCAGGGGAGCGCGAATCCGTACTTCGCCAGGATCGCCCTGCCCTGTTCGCCTTTCAGGTAGGCAAGGAACCCGGCTGCCTCATCCTTGTGTGCCGATGACCCCGCAATCCCTGCCGGGTACTCAGCGATAACATTGTACTGATCGGGGATGGTAATAACCAGGAACCTGTCACGGTTTTCCGGAGTAATGTCCGATTCATACACGATACCCGCATCTGCTTCACCGATCTGGACTTTGGTGACAACCCCGGTCACCGTTGTCTCTTCGGATATGACATTGGCAAGGACCGATGCAGTATAGGAGGGGCCATACGTGGAGTCGTTCCCCATCTTTTTCAGGATCTGCCGGGCGTAGTCCCCAACCGGGACATCTTTTGTACCGATGACAAGTCTTGTGCCAGGGCGTGCGAGATCAGCAAGGGTCGTCATATTCCCGGGGTTGGATGCCGGGGTGATGACTGCCAGCTTGTTTTTTGCAAACAATCCGATGCTGCTGTTCTCCATGAGACCCTGATCACGGAGTGCATACAGGTGTTTCGTATTGGCTGAGAGGAACACATCAGCATAGGCGCCCTGTTCAATCTGTGTTCTCAATGCTTGCGAACCATCAAAATTGAGGACAACGTGGATACCTGGATGACTGGTCTCATAGGTCTCTGCCATGTCGGTCAATGCACCGGTGAGAGAGGCGGCAGCAAAGACGGTAAGTTCGGTTTTTCCTGGTTCCGCCTGGTTTCCGGTACAGCCCGTAAGGAGGATTGCCGCAAGGAAAACTGCGGTTACGGGAATGATCCATGAAAACTTCATACAACTAATAAGCGAATGAAGTATATTTAGTTGACTATTTCAATTAATTAATTAGAAATATTTATCACAATCGAAGCTTACTGGTACTATGCATCATAATTGGTGCAGCGAAGTCCAGCTTTAGAGCCGATCGAATTGTTTTCCGGTAGCCGGCAGCTCACCTGTTGCACTTCATGTCCATGGTCAATCACGTGATCTGCCGGCTCCACCCTCTGACCAGAACCACATAAACCGTATCAACAATGGCGTCCCACATGAGTTCCCCACATGCAGATTCTGCCTGCCCATACCCAGGCTGGGAAAGGCGTTTATATAGGCTCCCCCGCCCGGTCAGTATGAGTGACATACAGGCATTTGTAGGGGACGAGGACTCATACATCCGGGATACCATATCAGGTCCGTTACATATCATCCATAAATACGGCCTTCTGGAGATTCACGCTCTTGTCGGGAGGAAGCGTATTGAGGTCTGGTACAATCCGGACAAGGGTTCGTATCCTTCTGAATACCTTGATGCGCTCCTTTCCACGCGATTTTAGAGAGCGTGATCGGATAAAAGATATTAATCGATTCCCACCATCACTTCGGAAGCTTTCATCACGGCGTATACGTTCGATCCTTCCTTCAACCTCATCGTTTCCGCAGAGTAGGTGGTGATGGTCGAGACAATCTCCTGTCCTCCTCCAATGGCGATCACCACTTCTGTACTCACCGGGCCTTTCTTGATCATCTTCACCGTTCCCGGGATCTGGTTTCGTGCACTGATCTTCAAGAAATTCACCGGATTTAATTGATTACCGCCACCATATAGCATTATGTATTAAACATGTCCGGAATGTCCCTTGTCATTTTCTCATGACATAAGCTGCCTATAACCAGGGCGCAGAATGCAATGTCAGTAAATTCTTAAAAAGGGTGCACCATGATGCCAAATCCGGATCAGGCCCGTTCCAGAACCTTAAGGATGGCTGCCCGGAGCATCGCTTTGGGTATCGCTTTGAAGACATTCTCCCGTCCTGGTGCAGCCCTCTGGACGTGGCAAAGCTCCCCATTCAGGTCCTGGCAACCGTTGCAGTCAGGGAACGTGACTTCTGCTCCTACGATTTTCTCGACAGGAATTCCATCGATGAGCACGACATTTGATTCCTCAAATTGTTCCGGAGGAAGGATGGTATTTTCGAGCTCCAGTTCCACATCGTCGAGCAGGTGCTCCTGGCCAAGCGTGGTGATCACCTCCCAGAGGTTGATCCCGGTATCGGAGCAGTGGCCGCAGAAGGACTGCCCCAGGTCAAGGTGGCGCCATTCTATATGGAGTCTCGTTGTTTCATTCATCTGATCTACCCTCCTACAGAAGTATCCTTTCAGGGTGCGTGTAGATGCTCATCCGTGGTGGCCGTGCGAATCCCACCAATGTCATGTTCATCCGTTCTGCCAAAGAGATTCCTGAGGAGAACGGGGCATTGTTGCTGACGACAATTGGAATGCCTGCCCGGTATGCTTTTGCAACCATGTCGCCGGGAAGCCGTCCAGTACAGACCATAAAGGAATGACCAGGATCTATCCCTGACAACAGTGCTTTTCCGACTGCCTTATCGACCGAGGTATGCCGCCCGATGTCTTCAGCGGCAGAGAGGATGTGCCCCCGGTTATCAACAAGGATTGTACAATGCGTCCCTCCGGTTGACCGCCATACCGTTGCAGTCTCGTGGACCTGCCTTGTACCTTCAAAGAGAATCTTTTTGTCAACAGTAAAGCCGTCCCCGAGAGCGGGGCTCGAAAGTTCCTGCCGGCGACCGATGCCAACTCCGGCACTCCGGATCTCGAGAGAAGGCAAACTTCCTTCCAATGTGCACTCCTCTGCGGTAACCGAGATGAGCGTGGGCCTGACGTCGATCGCAGAGATGCAGCCAGGATCGCTCACAAGGCCTTCACAAATGAGAAAACCGACTGCAAAACTTTCCAAATCGACCGGGGTAATCTTCAGAGTAGTAACCGGAATCCCGTTGAGGGTGATAGTGATGGTATCTTCAATACAGACCTGGACCGTTGTCTGTTCAACAATATCCTCCCTGACTGAAAGAATTTCATGGTCACGGGTCATGGCTTCATTCTGATTCATCGCAGTGTTTCCTCGCAGTTTCATCCACCTGTCACCTTATGTAGTGCCATACCAGATACCAGCCGATTACAGGATTCAATACCCAGTCACAGTCCAATCCGATCCAGGATCTCAGAATACCAATCCGCCCCCCTTCGGGATTGGGAGACGACCAGCAACCAGGAATCTATGATCCGAACAATAAGAGTGGGGAGGAACAATAATTAATTTCACTTATTTTGTTTGCTCTGGTAATGTATGTACTTTGATTCATGATACCAGGAATGCCGAAGAGATCTGGAAAAATGTTGACACGGGTTGATGAAGGGCGTGAGTCACCCTATCCTTTTTGTTCCTGAGTGACGATGTGTATACTACAGGTATCCGATGGCAACACTCTCAATTGATATTATCTATGATGCCGTGCTCCGCATCCAGCTCTTTGAAGAGCATGAAATCTCTATAATTTTTTCTGATAGAGGGGTCAGAATCAAGCTGCCTACCACCCGGAGACTTGCCGAGTTCCTCGATGTTCCTCATTACTACGTCCTCCCCTATTTTGCGATGATGGAGCAGGAGACACTTGTCACCCGTGCGGAACGCGTCGGGATCATGACCACCCCTGCAGGGACCGCGCGATACCTGGCACTTATGAAGAAGTCGTACCCAGCAGAAGGGGAGGCAATTCTCGGTCCGGATGTTTATAAGGAACTCATGAACAAGGCTGGGCTCTGATCTAATATTATATCAGTTGGTGTAGCAGCAGGTAAACGGACATCATTAATATTCTGCCAGAATCCAATTAGATACTTATTGAAATACCCGTCACAGAATTGTCCTGATTACTAACAGGGTAATTTCAGGACCGTGAAATGGCACTATATTTCATCATAGCTGTGAGGCGGCCCCTATGACCACTTGAGGAGTATCCCTGCATGAATGAAGTTATTGAAGGAATCATCCAGGCGGTTCAACTGATTGTATCTCTCGATGAGGAAGTTCTTGAGATCACGGCACGGTCTCTCCTGATTTCGCTCTCGGCGACCCTTATCGGCTCGGCGATTGCTATCCCTATCGGGGGATTCATCCACTTCAAAGAATTTGGCGGAAAGAGAGGGCTTGTCACCATCATCCAGGCGCTCTACGCACTTCCGACGGTGCTGGCCGGCCTCCTGGTCTTCCTGCTCCTTTCCCGTTCCGGTCCGTTCGGATTTCTCAGACTGATGTTCACCCCGACCGGAATGGTCATCGGCCAGATCGTTCTGATTATTCCATTGATGATAGGGATGACCCTGATCGCTCTGTCAGGGGTGAGCCGGACAAAACAGGATACGGTGATATCCCTTGGTGCCTCCGAGACCCAGACCGTGATCACCATCGTCAAGGAGGCGCGGTTTGCCATTCTAGGAGGAGTTATCCTGGGATTCGGCCGGGCAATCTCCGAGGTAGGGGCTGCGATGATGATCGGTGGCAATATCAGGGGATACACCCGGGTTCTCACCACCGCTATCGCCCTTGAGACATCGATGGGGAACCTCTCCCTCTCCATTGCGCTGGGGCTGATTCTGCTTGCAATTGCCACGGTTGTGACCGGGATACTCTTCCTTGTCCAGGAGCGGTGAGATCATGATCGAATTCGAGCACGTGGTGATGAATTTCGGCGAAAAAGAAGTATTAAAGGATGCCTCATTTACCATCCAGAAGGGCGAGATCTTCACCTTTATCGGGCCAAGTGGCTCCGGGAAGACCACGATCCTCCGCCTGATCGATATGCTGGAACGACCTACGAGGGGATCAATATCAATTGACGGTACCATTGTCTCTTCCCTGAAAGACCGGGACCGTATCCCCCTCCGCCGGAAGATGAGCATGGTGTTCCAGAAACCGTCACCCCTCCGTGGAACTGTTTATGACAATGTCGCCATCGGGCTTATATTCAGGAACATCAGCCATGACGAGATAAAGGCCAGGGTGCCGGAAGCGCTCGAGCTGGTAGGGCTCAAGGGCTATGAAGATCGGAAGGCAGGGACACTCTCCGGAGGAGAGATGCAGCGGGTGGCCATCGCCCGGGCAATCTCCACGAAACCGGATATCCTTCTCCTGGATGAACCCACCGCGAACCTTGATCCGGTCTCCACCGAGAAGATTGAGAACCTCATCTTCTCGCTCAAGGAACGGTTCGGAATCACCGTCGTCCTCTCGACCCATGACATGGTGCAGGGCCAGAGGCTTGCAGACCGCATTGCGGTGATCATCGACGGCAGGATCGGCCAGATCGGAACCTCAAAGGAAATCTTCTACCACCCGATGAACCGGGCGGTAGCGAACATGGTAGGAGTGGAGAATATCTTTGAGGGGATCATCGCCAAAAACGAGGAAGGGCTTGCTTCTATCGATGTTGATGGCACTTCCATCATCGCAACAACCGCATTTCCTCCCGGGACGCCGGTGGTGCTTTACATGCGCCCTGAAGATATCACGTTCCATGTCAGGGATGGGGTAAAGAGCAGTGCCCGGAACGAATTCACCGGAATGATCACAAAGGTCCTCCCAATGGGGCCGAATGCAAGGCTGAAGGTCGATGCAGGGATCACACTTACCGCCGTTATCACCCAGCGATCATACGAAGAACTTGACCTTGCACTCGGGAAGGAGACAAAGCTGGCTTTCAAGGCGAGCGCGATCCATGTCGTGGAGAGGAAGCCCTCAAAATCAGTTTAATTGCTCCCTTCCAGAATCGACGCCTGTATATTGGATCATGCCTTATGCTCTTACAGAATGGATTGCATCGCCCTTGCCAGCGGGAGTAGCGGGAACTGCCTCTATATCGAGAGCGATGACTCAGCGCTGCTCATCGATGCCGGTCTTTCGAAGAGAGAGATCCTGGCCCGGCTGAATACTGCAGGGGGTAACGCTGACAGGGTACAGGCAATACTGGTAACCCACGAACATATCGATCACATGAGGGGGGTATACGCCCTTGCCCGCTCCCTGAAGGTCCCGGTGTGTGCCACGGGGGGAACTCTTCATGAATTCATACGATGCAGGGGCAGTACAATCATGCCGGTCGAACTGGTACGGTGCCGTTTTGATGAGCGTCTGGAGATCGGGGATTTTTCAATTGAAGCATATCCAACGTCCCACGATGCAAAGGAGCCCTGTGCATTCCGCATAGAAGAGGGCAGCATTTCAGTATGCTGCTGTACCGATACCGGAACCATCTCTCCCGGGCTCCAGGAGTGGCTTGCCCGCTGTGATGCACTGGTCCTTGAGAGTAACCATTGCCCGGAGATGCTCCGGACCGGTCCTTACCCGGAGATGCTGAAACGGAGGATTCGGTCAAAGCGGGGGCACCTCTCCAATCCTGATGCTGCAGCATGCATTCGCACTCTCTCCCAGCAGATTCATACCGTGATGCTCTCTCACCTTTCAGAGGTGAATAATACTCCTGAAAAAGCGATGAAGACCGCACAGGAAGGGATCGGCCTCTTCATGGACGAGATCGATATCACCCTTGCCTCCAATCCGGATAAAGACCAGCACTGGCCCGGACGGATCAGGGTCTGATGTTGATTCGTCTCCTGGTATAAATGACGCTCTCCGGTCATTCGAGCATTTTTCACTTAATGGGTGAGGATTGGATCCTCGGCAGGAACGACATAACAATCCTTATTCCCTGTTCCACCAAACCTGATGCAAAAAGGGCCTGTACATGAACTTTCGTGAATTTGCACGTGTCTGCGAGGAGCTTGAAGGGATCCCCGGACGCCTTGCGATGATCGATCTGATCAGCCGGATCCTTCCCGGGCTCACCGAGGAAGAACTGCCGGTATTCATCAGGTTCATTATGGGACGGATCTTTCCTGACTGGAGCCCTGAAAAACTCGGGATAGGGCCAAATCTCCTCTATGAGGGGATCGCATACGTGGCAGGAATACGGAAAGAGGAGGTCATCCGGATAATCAACCGGACCGGGGATGTGGGGAGAGCGGTCGAGGAACTCCTGGGAAGAAAAGAACAGACTTCATTCTTCACCGAGGAACTCTCTCTTCTTGATGTATACAGGGAACTTGCTGCCATCGCTGCCACTGGCGGGAACCGGTCGCAGAAAGAGAAACTCAAAGTGGTAAGGAAGCTGTTCAGCAATGCGGGTCCCCTCGAAGGGAGATACCTCTCCCGAATCATGCTTGAGGATTTGAGGATAGGAGTCGGAGAAGGGAATGTCAGGGAAGCTATCGCCCGAGCCTTCCAGGTCGATCCTTACCAGGTCGAGCATGCCTTCCAGGCGATCAATGACCTTGGGCAGGTCGCACTCCTCGCAAAAGAGGGGGAGGAACGGTTGAAGGAGGTGCGGATCGAACTCTTTCACCCCGTCAAGATGATGCTTGCCCAGCAGGGGAGTATCGAGGGAGCTGTTGCAGAGAACGGAGTAATGGCCGCAGAATTCAAATATGATGGATCAAGGTTCCAGTTTCATAAATCGGGGGCCACCTGCAGGATGTATTCGCGGAAACTGGAGGAGGTGACCAATGCACTCCCGGATGTCGTTGAACTCCTGGCAAAGTCCACCGACCATGATGTGATCCTTGACGGAGAGGTTATCGCCATCAGGGATGATCGTCCTCTGCCATTCCAGACTGTTCTTCGGAGGTTCCGGAGAAAATACGGGATCGATGAGATACGCGAGGAGATCAGGATGATCCCGAACGTCTTTGACCTCCTTTACCTCGATGGCGAGACCCTCATAGACCTCCCCTTCTCGGAACGGAGAATACGGCTCATGGGAGTGATCAATGCCTTTATTGCTCCCCAGATCGTGAGCGGGGATCCAGCGGTGATCGACCGGATGTACCAGGAGGCACTGGCCGCAGGCCACGAAGGGCTGATGCTGAAAGTCCCGTCTTCACCCTACACCCCGGGAGTCAGGGGGAAGAACTGGATCAAGATAAAACCAGCGGTTGATTCCCTGGACCTCGCGGTGATTGGTGCCGACTGGGGTGAAGGGAAACGGGCACATCTCTTCGGCTCTTTTCTCCTCGCATGCCAGGACGCAAACGGGGAACTGGTCCCGTTATCGAAGGTGGCAACAGGCTTTTCCGATGAGCAGCTCCAGGAGATGTATACCCTCCTCAAAGACAGGGTGATCAGCGAGTCAGGGAAAGAGGTGCAGTTCGAGCCGGGGATCGTGATCGAGGTAGGTTACTCCGAGATCCAGAAGAGTCCCAATTACGAGGGAGGATGTGCGTTGCGGTTCCCCCGGTTCATCCGCCTCCGCGATGACAAGTCTGTCGATGAGATCGAGACCCTTGAGAGCATCAGGGAACGGCATTCGAAGCAATCAGCGGGACAGCCGTGAGCATCGGGGGGAACCCGTTCCCCCCTATCGAGGTTTTCTGCACATCCTTCACAGGAAGACCACTGCCTAAAATTCAGAGAGTGTCTTCTGGAAACGGATCTCAGGGACAAGGGCAGAGTGATGGATCCAGTCAGGAAAACCAGCAAGAGAGCCTGCCTGCTGGATGGCACCAGCAAGAGAAGGAACAACAAGTGGTGGCCCCGCCATCGCACGGCGTGTCGCTTCCCGCACAACCCATGTTCCGAGCGGCGCCCAGTAGGTGGGATCAACATTCCGGATTACGATCACGCGGGCACACCGACCTGATCGGAGCAGGTGCTCGGTGACAGCAAGCCTCGCCGAATAGTACGCACCGGTTATCGGGGAGTATCCTGTTTTTTTCATTGTTTCTCCGTCCCTGACAACGGTTGCAGTCTCGCCTGCCCAGAGGCTTCGCGGCTCCCATCGCTCGATCATCTCGTATCGCCAGTCACCGGGTACGAGGATCACAGCGATCCGGTTTCCAAACAGTTCCGCATAATGGAGCCGGATCTCCTGAAGGTGAGAGAACCGCGCAACAGCACGTTTCTGTGCGGTTGAGACAGAATCATCGACTGCTGTTATTGCCCACCGGGTGGGTACAATCCTTCTTTTCTTCCCAAGAAGCCCCGCGGTAAAGAGAGGGGTGATCCGGTATACATCAATTCCCGACCGGTGTAAGTCGATGCATGCCTCTACCGCAGGGAGGTCGGTATCTGAGACAATCCGATCCACCGCACGATCGGTAGGGGGATGATCAAGCAGATCAAGTCTCCTGATATTCCCCACGCTTCCAACAGGTGCAGTCACCCGGTCAAAATCAGGTTCGAACCTGACCGGTTGTTCGAAGGAGGCTTCGACCGAAACCGGGTGTGAAGCAAGCGCGATATCCTGTATCTGCCCAAGATAGGGAGCAACCTTTGAAATTCCCCGGATGGTCTCTGACCGGAGGCTGACGATATCCTCGATACCGAGACCCTTTGACAACCAGTCGGTCGGAATGTCGGTGTCCTGCACGAGGAGAGGCCCGCCACTGACGGAAGGGTACCTTGCACTACCGATAAAGACAGACGGGGCTGTCCCCTGATACTCAGTAACCGGACGTGCTTTGGCCAGTGAGTGGAAACGCTCCATGATGGGACACCGTGAGAGTCCACAAAGACCTTTTCCCTTGCATACAGCGCAGAGCATAGAGAATCAATCCGGGTATCGGGAGAGAGCCACCCTGCTTCCAAGATGAAGGATGAGTTGTGACACCAGGTCATTCCACGTCACGTGCCCTTGCGGGATCATCGCCCTGATCTCGGTACCAATGTCATCATCCCGCTCGCTTACTGCTCTTGCCAGAACAGAACCGGGGGCGTACCCTGCTTCGACTATTCCGTCACGGTCTCCGTCAATAATGCCGAAGACAGGGATACCCAGATGGGAGCCGATATGCCCGCAGACTGCCGTTGTATCATCGCCGACACTGATTATCCCGCAGATGTCAGGAGTGAGCAGGCGGTACAGGTGATGCCCGGCGTGATCGATGAAAAGTACCCTGCCCTGCTGCCTCTGCCCCAGATTGGTGGGAACCGGAGCATTTCTCCGTATCGTCCCGCTCTTGCACCAAATCGAGGAAAGGTCACTTACCGGTATCTTTGCGATCTTCTCAAGACCGTGCATTTTCGGTATGATCCCCGATTCGGGAATAATGGTTCCTTCCTCGAGTTTTAGAACGACCTCGGGTCCAGTGGCATGACCAATCACTACGCCATTGACATAAACGGGTTCCCCCCTTATACACCCCCGAATCGACCGTTTCGGTGATGGTGCATTTTTCGATATCCTCTGCAAAACAACACAAAAGCCTGTCTTTTCCCCAATGTCCTGGACCAGATTGTCAACAGCCTGGTTCCAGACATAAAGAGTTTTGTCTGAGCATTCGAGGTGGATGAGCCCCCTTGGGAAAAGACGGGATGCCACAATCTCACCGAATATTCGCCCGGACTCAGGGATTTTGCCATGGTTGGCGAGAATCGCACAGCCGGAGATATCCTTCAGAACGAGGCTGGGAGGCACGCTGATGAACTCGCAGTCTATCCCGGACTCCTCTGCAGCAGTCCGGGCCATCACCCCCGCAACAATCACCCGTTCCGGATGGAGTCGTTCAATAAGATAATGAACATCGCCGGCATCAAATACCTCCGGTCCGTGGAGGACCAGGATACAGGGGTCGGAACGTGAGGCCATGGGACGAGGTTACGTGTCTTGGTATACGTATAGTTCAGATTTCAGATAAGGGTGCGGATAGAGGAGTACTTCATCAGAATATACCTCAATTCATGGTAGCTGACGACTCATCAATAAGCTCATCCCTTCCTGAACCGTGACAACCATTAAAAATCATATCAGGGGCATTTCCCTCATTCGAATCCGAAGAATCTAGTCAGTTCTTCAATTGCCATTTTATCGAACAGAACAGAGAAAGGAGAAGATTTTATTTTCTTCTTGATCCAGTGACGAGAAGGATGAAGACCACTGCAACTATCCCGGTCACTCCAGTGGCCATCCCTGCCTTTGTTGTGGAGGGGTGTTCCGTGCTTATTGCCTCTGAGGGTATCGTCGACGTGTCATTTACCATCGCAACAGTCTGAATTTCGGTCGGTGATGTGGTACCTGATACATTACCGGAAGTACTATTCTCGCCAGTTACCAGTGATTGTTCGGCTGCATAGGAGGCAGATAGCTTTTCGGGGATTCCGGCAAGATTCGGATTCATCGCGAGGGCCTTCAGATACTGCTCTGCGGCATCAGCATAATCTCCTCCAGCGAATCGGGCATCACCAAGAAGAGCGTAGACGCTGGCATCACCGGGATCGAGTTTTAACGCCTTTCCAAAAGCTTTTTCTGCTTCAACGGTCCTGTTCAAGGACAGAAGTGCAGTTCCCTTTCCTTTCCATGCCCTGAACGAGAACGGATCAGAGGAAATTGCCTTTTCGTAGGCGGCAAGTGATTCATTATACTGCCCTTTCGTGAAGAGGTCATCACCTTTTATCCGCCAGAGAACCCCTTCCTCTGCAGATTCTCCACTTGAGCCGGATGATGTACTGGAATCTGAGGAAGAACTGTCCGAACCTGAACTGCCACTGTTGCTCTCCTGTCCGCCGTTCGTGCCATTGCTGTCTGATCCGGAGCTGCTGTTATCCCCGGAATTCCCAGAATCGCCAGAACTGCTGTCATCCCCAGAATTCCCGGTATCTCCGGAACTGCTGTCATCCCCGGAACCCCCGGAATCACCAGAACTGCCGCTATCCCCGGAACTCCCGGAGTCGTCATCATCAGCGAAGCTTCCCGACCCGCCATCATCCCAATCATCTGATGGAGAATCCCAGGATTCCCCGCAACCACAGTCATCTGCAGCTGCGCTCCCCACGATGACCAGAATAATGAGAACGGCCACAATGAGAGATCGCACTGGTTTCATAAGGAGAATTAGGCCACTAACAAATTATAGGTTCCCCTTTGGGGGGAATAGTAGATTCTGCATCAGACAAGCAGGATCTGTATCGAATTCTGGATGAACACAATACCCACCATCAGCACACCAAGGACAATGAATTGCCCGTCTGCAATCAGGTCACACTTCAGATTACCGGTGCTTATCTTTTGGTATAACAGGATGTATGCCTGGGCGTAAATCATTCCGAAGAGAAACAGGCAGAGAAACAGCATCGGAATCTGGAATTCGAGCAACACGATTATCCCTACACCAAAGATGATGTTGATCAGAGTAAGGAGGATCTTCGTATTGGTCACCCCGATGCAGACAGGTATGGTCCGAACCCCCGTTGCACGGTCACCCTCAACATCCCTGATATCAAACAGGACCGTGTTGATAAAAACCAGCGAGAAGAAGAACAATACCACTGCAAGCGTAATAAGGCTCGGTATTGCCCCTCCGATGTAAACGGGCAACAGAGCAGGCGGAAGTGCCCAGGCAATGGCCACTATCAAACTTTTTGCGAGGGGAATTTCTTTCAGTCTTCTGTATTTACATCCCTTAGGGAAGATGGGTGTGCTGTAAATCAATCCTGATATGAGGGGTATTGCTGAGATAAGAAGCACGCTCAATCCATAAAGACCGGAAAGGACGAGGGCAAGCACATATGCGCCGATTGCCGACGCGAAGAGCAGATGTTCATATCTCTTAGTGAAGGCAAACCGGTGAGAATGGTTGATGGCATCCTCGCTCTCATCGGTTTTCCTGTTCAGGTTGTATACCGAGAAGGTGATCAGCATCCCAAGTGCAAGCACCACGGGATTGAAAGCGACATTATGCAGGACACTGGAGATGAAGGCCATTGCCCCCGCAGCAAAAGAGAGGTAGATTGAGCTATAAACCAGGTACTCGATGAAAACACCGGGATCCAGGTCAAAGGTGTATACCGGATGGCTGTGTTCAAACATAGATTATTCTTCATGACTAGAATAAACATACATTCCCATGGTGAAAAGTACGCGAAAAGGTTAATATTAATCTGAACGATTAATCAAATTATAAGAAGAGCGCCAGCCCCAGCCTGGGGATAAACCAAAGATATTGTGTAATTATCCCTTTTCTGATATGAGATATATATTTTTGCCCGGCAAAGACTCTTTTTTGGAGAAATTGGGCTCAAATAATTGAAAAAAATACATGAAACCATACATCAATTCTTCATTTCGGATCTCGGGATCGTGACATGCCACTCGAATTACAACTGATGCAAAAAAAGTGCCCGGGAAAAGATATCCAGGACTATTATTGAGAAACGATTATAAGGTAAATTCCACTGCATTACTCTTATAATACTGATACAGCTTCTGCCCCCATGCAACCGCTGCTGGATCTGCTGAGAACAAATCGGTAGTGGTGTCATAGGTGACTCCGTCGCTCTTGTAAAGACCAAGCGAGATCTGCTTATCGGTGACTGTCAATCCCAACCTGGGCATTTCATCGAGGATGAAAATCTTGCTCGTGGTATGGCTTGCGAGTTCGTGAATTTTATCGAAATGGGGAGATTGTAGGATCTGTCCGATAAGGTCTTTTCCTATCAGGGTTTCCACATATACCCCTTCCCTTATTCGTTTGAGTACAGCATCGGTATGGGCAGGGCTTGAGATAGGGGAGAGGATGTAGATCTCTTTTGAGTCCTGTATCATCCTGAGAAAATTGAAGTACACATTGAAAATATCAACATTCGTATCAAGAATGATATCGGAATTGTACAATTCTCCGAGATTAACGAAAAAATCTTCAGGGATTGCTTCTGAGTAATGCTGGTCCCAGAACGTGTTGTGCTTTTTTGTGACTGATTTAAAAAGGATAATATCCTTGATCTTTTTTGTGAGGATTTTTCCCACGGGAGTCAGGTGGTATTCGTAGTCAGAGATTGCCATAAAATTACTCGATTCCAGCTTTCGGATCTTTGGTATCAGTGCCTGGGATGAGCTTCCGGTAATATCTCTGAGCTGCGAAAGGGTTTTTGTTCCATCAGCCAGTGCAAGAAGGATCTGGATCTGGAGTCTCGACCGAAAGAGGGCCTGGATATCTCCCATGATACGGGTATACTGATCAACTTCTTTCGCTCTCAAACCATGATTTGGGGGCAGTCCGGTGAATGCAATGTTCGAACTATACATCCTGATAACAACAGGGGAGGGATCTATGGATGTTCCCTGATTACCCCTGATGTGGTATCACCCTTCCCCCCTATCAGATGGTTCCAAAAGCTTAACGACTGACTTTTTCAGGTTGCTATGCTACCTTTTCAATCCCGTGTGCAAATGGTAAGTCCGAATAATTCTAGGTACTACTCTTATCTTATCTGACTACGATCAGGTTTTTTCTGGAAATTATTGTATACACATTCTGGGTATCATAAGAAGTGAACCCGGTTGAGAGGTGCGATACGATTGCCGGTCGGAAGAGGATTAAAGGAACATCTTCTGTATCGCAATTATCTCGGTACTGTCACCCGCCCTTGCATATAAAGAGAGCGGTTCTTCATTCAGGTCGAGAAAATGAGGCCCCCAGTTCTGGCTTTCAAGTACCACCCTGGCCTGCTCGCGCTCCCCGAGGATGAAAAGGGCGGCTCCAAATGCCTCGACCGAAGTGAGACGATACGGCCTTCCGAAATTTACCGGGTTTGCTGCCACGAGGAACGGGAGGGCACGCCTCTTTCTCCAGGAACTGACCGCGCCTGTATCGAGCACCTCCCATGAACAATCAAGAACAGTCAATGATCGGGCAGGACGATCAGCAGGTGAAAGTGCCTGTTGTGCAGTGGGATCAAGAAGGATGGTGTTTCTCGGTATGTGTGAGATTTTGGAGAGTACCCGTACCAGGCCGGAACGTTCCAACCGTTTCACGGTGCATTTTTTTGGATCGCAGCTGTTGTCCCGGAAGGCGTAGAGTGGGATCATCTATCATCTTTCCATCCCCACATGGTATCAATGTACGTAATGGTCTCTCCTTGCATTCTTCACCCACAACTGCGTGCGAAAGGGATCACCCGAGACAAGGACCTGGAATGGTTCTCCCGTGCCATCCAAAGATGTCATCAGTATGGTATTGAGGTAGTATCCCTCCCCTGCCCTGAGACGCTCTATCTCGGCTATGACCGTGAACCAGGGGTGTTTCTTGACCGTCTGGATACAAAAGAATTTGCTGATCTTCTTGATTTGCTCGAAGAGAAGGTCAGGGAAATTATATCGAAACGAGGGCCTCCCTTCTGCATCGTGGGGGTCGACTCCTCTCCAGCATGCGGGGTGAATACGACCTGGTACGGCCCCCGCGGATCCCCCGATGCCAGGAGACGGGAGAGGGGTGCATTCCTCTCCCGGTTCCCCGATCTCCCTGCAATAGACGTATCAGATTTTTCCCGGTATCGCGTATATCTTGCAGCCCCGTTGTTCTCTTTGGCAGAACGCAGGTATAACATTCAGCTTGCAGATCTCCTCCGTAGGAATTGTTATGAAGTATACCTCCCGCAGGATTCAGGGGATGATTCACATAAAAGGGAGTGGGATGCACACAAGGCCATATTCGGGCAGAATCTTGCCGCTCTTGACAGTTCCGATGTTGTGGTCGCGGTCATTGACGGACCGGATGCAGATTCCGGTACCGCGTGGGAGATGGGATATGCATTTTCGAAAGGAATCCCTGTTGTCTCGCTCAGGACCGATTTCCGGAAGGCCGGGTACCATGAAGAGGTGAACCTCATGCTCGAGCATTCCTCAACCGTTGTTCATTCGGAGGAAGGGTTGGTAGCTGCGCTTCTTTTTCCGGGAGGATTTCAGGCTGCACATAAATACTGATATTATGAGCAGTCAGATAAGTTAGGAGATGTCCAATCTCACGGTAGCGGTTATTGGTCCGGAAGGGTATGCCCAAGACCTCGGAAAGAAAGGAACCAGTTCCGACATCACCTTCTATAACCTGAAAAAAGGCGACAACACGATCACGTTCCTTGAGCCGACGCGGTACCCGGAACGGCTCGCCTCTCTCTTCTTCTCGGTCAGCCTTGCCTCAAGGGCAATTCTTGTTGTCGACGAGATCACTGCCGCGTTTGGAGAGTGTGTAATCATGCTGGATTGTGCAGGGATACAGGAAGGTATCCTGGTACTCCGGAACTATATTACCCCTGAACAGATTGCACCGCTGATCAAGGGAACTGTTGTTGAACGATATCACCTTTTACCTGATGACCGGATGAGGATCCGGGAACAGCTGATTGCCGAAGTAGAGGCAGGAAAGGAGCCTGATCAGATCAGGGAGCATGGTGCCGTCCCGGTCGATCACTTCTTCAATGTCAAAGGTATCGGGGTGGTGGTTCTCGGCGAAGTGGTCGGCGGGCGAATCGCACGCCATGAAACCCTCCGTATCCACCCGACAAAAAAGATGGCACTCGTCCGGTCCATCCAGAAGCATGATGATGATGCAGAATACGCCATCCCGGGCGATCGCGTCGGCCTTGCATTGAAAGGGATCGAGACGGAGGATCTTGACCGGGGGTATGTCCTCTCTGCAAACCCGGATATGACGTCATCTACCACGATCAACGGCAGGGCATCGCTTGTCAGGTTCTGGCCATCCCCGCTCAAAGAGGGAATGGTAGTTCATGCCGGGCTCTGGATGCAGTTCGTCCCTGCGAGGATCGCATTCATCGACAATTCGGGCGATTGGAAAAAGCCGGTCATCACCCTCAGGACAGAGTCCGACCTCGTCTACCAGCCAGGTGCCCGCATGATCCTGCACTATCTGGAGGGAGGAAAACTCAGGATAGCAGGGACGATGGTCTTAAAATAGCGGGATGGTCATTCTTCTGCACAATTCTTTAAACACTGATGGCTCAACTCTATAATCGATAGAATGGCATGGGAAAGTCTCACTCCATGGATCATCGGAGGGCTGATCCTCGTCCTCCTGATCGGTTTTGTCCTGTATTTTATCGGGATTTACAACCGGTTTTTCAGCCTGAAAAATTCATCGGAGGCCACGCTTGGCCAGATCAGGGTTGCGATGAAGAAACGGCTGGATATGATCGAGCAGCTGCTGGGCTCGGTGAAGAGCTATGCGCAATTTGAACGGGAGGTCTTTGAAAAGGTCACTGCCATGCGGGCGCGGGTCGGGAGTGCAGGCCCCGGGGATCTCAACGAGATCGAACGCGAGTCGCGATCCGTTCTCGGGAGACTCTTTGCTGTAGCTGAGAATTATCCGGATCTCAAGACCAGCACGACTGTTATGAATCTGATGGACGCAGTACGGGGCGTGGAAGAAGAGATAGCGCGGCAGCGATACACCTACAACAACATCTCGCAGCAGTACAATACCTTGGTGGATGTCATCCCCTCAAACTTCATCGCACGCATCCTCGGTCTCGGAAAACTCGCCTACCTCGAGTTTGAAGAGGCAATAGCGACCCCGCCAAAGATCGAGTTCTAGAAGAGCGAGGAAACCCTTTGGACGAGAAACGACAGATTGCGATCCTTATTGCAGTTGCATTCGGCATTGCGATCGGAGCCTGTATCCTTGCCCTGGCTGTCCCGGTGGTAACTGAAGGCGATCTGGTCATTGCCGACTACCAGGCTACGCTGTACCGTGATGGCACATTCAACGAGACCTACCTCTACGAAGTAACGACTCCCGGACAGTACCGGATGCTCTACCGTTACTGGGATGATCCGCTCTCTCTCGGACCCCTCAATGTCCCTTTCATTGAGCTGAAAGGGATGGAGGTCCCCCCTCCAGCCATCGGGTATGTAAAGGAACACGATGGGCTGGTCAGTATTTACAACGGCGATTTCGAGGGTTATACCGAATTTATAGAATACCTTGCCGAACGAAACGAAGTGGGTATCTTCCAACCTTCCTATTTCTCTTCGGGCATCTATCAGGTGAACTACAGCTACTTGCTTCATCCCCCCCTGGAATATGATACGTCATCTGCCCATCTTAACCTCAAACTGGTTGGCGATCAGCATATCTACTTCCGTAAGGTCACCATCCGGATTCCATCTGACCTGGTCGAGACCGTATACCCCCATCCCCCCTCTCTCACGGTCAGGGAGGAGGGAGCATGGATCGTTATTTCCGGAAGCGTTCCTGCGGATGAAGTGATAGGAGTCGAAATGCTCCTTTCGATGGACGCGCTCGAATCGATCCCGGGATTCCCTGTGTTCACCGAGGATGTTGCGGAGAGGACCGCGGACGCCAATCCCTGGTATGCCATCCTTCCCATCCTCTTAGCAAAACTCCTCCTCATTCTCGGATTTGCGGCAGCAATCATCACCCCCTTCTTCCTCCTGTACGTATACTATCGATACGGGAGGGAGCAGGAGTTTACCGTCCCGGAATACCTGAGTACCATCCCCAATCCCACCATGAAGCCTTGGGAAGTGAATCTCCTCTTCAAAGGCGATGCCACGGTTTTCGACCAGGATGGCTATTATGCGACCCTCATCGATATGCACAGGAAAAAAATGATCACGATAATAGAGGACGGTTGGGGGAACGTCCGGGTGTCCTTACACGCAAAAGAGTCAGCAGATTCCTATGAACAGAACGTCCTGGCGTTTCTTGAAGAGATCGCATCGGATGGAATCGTGAACTCGGCTGATCTCGAGATCCTGGCATCGAAGGCAAAGAGCGACCAGGCAGCCGAACGAAAGATTCTGAAATACCAGAAGAATCTGGCAGCTCTGGTAAAGCGATCGGATCCATCCCTGACTGCAATCTACATCGTAGATGGGAGAGAGCACATCTTCCCCGCCCTCTTTGCAGGGATCGTCTTCTGTGTCCTGTCATTTATACTGATCCTTATTGCAGGAATCCTTGCCTACCTGATCATCCCTGCGATCATCCTTTTTGGATCGGTCATTGTCCAGTCCGGTGTGGCACTGGCATTTCCATCGACCCTTTTCGGGTACTGGAAGGGTGATTCCTACAAGGAGAAGCTCGAATGGGATGCGTTTGCAAAATTTTTATCGGATCTCGCCATGCTCAGAAAATACGCTCCTGCTGATATCTCTATGTGGGGGACATGGCTGGTTTATGGAACGGCTCTTGGTGTCGGGGACCGTGTCGAGAAAGCAATGAAAGAGCTGAATATTTCGATCCCAGAAACGATAGCGCCAGCTACCGGGGCAAGGAGTGCATTTCTCCCCGTCCTTTACTTTTCACCTCCGTCAAGAGGTGGCGGGGGGAGTTCCGGTGGTTTTGGCGGCGGCAGTTTTGGCGGCGGTGGAGGCTTTGGAGGTGGTGGCGTCGGGGGGAGGTAACAGGTGCGGTTCCCTATGCCCCGCTATTCTGTTGTCGGATTTGGGTATATCCGTTGGCAGAGCGTACTGGCACCCGACCTCCATGAATGACATGTTTATTCCGGCAGGGCACTGTACAGGTACCTGATGGGGAGCTATCATGCAGTATACTGAAGGGAAGCTGGGCAGGGTGTTTCAGGTCCGAATAGACGATGGGGAGGATCTTCTTGACACCCTCCAGGTGTTTGTCAGGGAGAAGGAGATCCGGTGCGGTTTTGTCCAGTTCATCGGTGCTTTAAAAGGAGGGAGAATTGTCACCGGGCCAAAAAAGCTGGTCCTCCCCCCCGATCCTTCATTCGAGACCTATCAGAATGGCTGGGAGGTGTTTGGATACGCCTCGATAACACCAGGACCGGAGCGAGCCCATCTTCATTACCATGCATCGGTCGGAAAGAACCGGGAGGTAATGACCGGGTGCCTCCGGGAACAGGCTACGGTGTATATCATTGTTGAGGTGTTGATCATTGAGATACTGGGAAGTACGGTCAGCCGGAAGAGGGATACGGTGACAGGGATGGAACTTCCCTTTTTCGGAGATCCTGGCAAGTGATTCGTGGCGATGACTGATCAGCCGGACTTCATCCCCCTGTCGATGGGTGAGGCAGGGAGGCTTGGTATCGACACCTTTGATATCATTTTTGTATCGGGGGATGCCTACGTTGATCACCCCTCGTTTGCGACCGCCCTTCTCTCGCGTGCCCTCTGGGAAAAGGGCTTCTCGGTCGGGATCATCGCCCAGCCGGACTGGCAGCAGCCTCGTGACTTTCTCAAGCTTGGAACACCACGCCTTTTCTTTGCCATCTCTGCCGGGAACATCGACTCGATGGTGAGCCACTACACCGCACGGAAACGCCTTCGTTCAACCGATGCATACTCCCCGGGAGGGAGGCGCCGCCGTCCTGACCGGCCTTCACTCGTGTATGCAGACCGGCTTCACAGCCTCTTTCCGGAGACCCCCCTGGTCATCGGGGGAATAGAAGCCAGTCTGAGGCGTTTTGCACATTACGATTACTGGTCCGACCGTGTTCGACAATCCCTTCTAGCCGATGCACCCGCAGATCTCCTGGTCTTTGGCATGGGCGAGCTCCCTCTTTTTATGATTGCAGACCGGCTCTCATCCGGAGAAGATATCCATGAAATCACAACCATTCCAGGGACCGTGGTGAAAACGGGAATTCATTCCCTCCCTGACGATTCTTTTCATGATCCGGTCATTCTTCCTTCGTTCAGCGAAGTCTCTTCAGATAAGCGTGCGTACGCCCGCGCATTTGGCATGATTCATGCCGAACAGGACCCATACCGGGGGAGAAGGGTAATCCAGGCACACCCGAAAGTGCAAATCATTCAGAATCCACCGTCGCGCCCCTTGTCGACCGATGAACTCGACTGGCTGTCCGAACTCCCCTTTTCCAGGAGCGCTCATCCTCATTACCGAGAACCCATCCCTGCCCTCGAACCGGTCAGGTTTTCAATCGTGAGTCACCGGGGCTGTTTTGGGAACTGTTCGTTCTGTGCGATCTCCCACCACCAGGGATGTATCATCCAGAGCAGGAGTGTCTCATCGATCGCCCGGGAAGTCAGGAGATTGACAACACATCCGGAGTTCAGGGGAATTGTCCAGGATGTTGGCGGGCCGACAGCAAACATGTACGGGATGTTCTGCAACCACTGGGAAAGCCGGGGTACCTGCCCGGATCGCGTCTGCAGTCCTGACTGTCCGAACCTTGCCACCTCTCATGAACCCCAGGTCACCCTGCTGGAGACTCTGCGGCAGATTCCAGGGGTGAAACGAGTCTTTGTCAGCTCCGGGATACGGTATGACCTGATTGGAACCGATGAAGCAGGGTATCTCGGAGCGCTCTGCACCTGGCATGTCTCAGGCCATCTCAAGGTTGCGCCTGAGCATATCTCCCCGCATATAACAAAACTGATGGGAAAACCCGGCCGGGAGGATTTCGATTCATTCCGGCAGAGGTTCGAAGAGCAACAGGAGGGAAAGAAGAAAAGGCAGTACCTGGTCCCTTATTTCATGTCAGGGCATCCGGGCTGCACCATTGCGGACATGATAGAACTTGCCGAGTACATCCGTGACAATCACCTTTACACTGAACAGGTGCAGGATTTTACTCCCACGCCTATGACCGTTTCCACCTGTATGTATTATACCGGCCTTGACCCCTGCACTCTTGAGCCGGTGCATGTGCCAAAGGACCGGGAGAAGCGTATCCAGCGGGCTCTGCTCCAGTATCGCAATAAGGCCAACCATGAACTGGTCAGGGAGGGTCTTTCTGTGGCAGGGAGAACTGATCTTATAGGCGATGGACCAGACAGTCTTATTCCAGGTTTGCCAGGGCATCCTCGAAAGAGGAATAAGAGGGGAAAAATGGCATAATCCGATGATAGATACCGATATTATGGCGCTACCCCGGTACTCTCGCAGGGGATGCATTTTGCCATCTTCTCATCAAAAATCCGGTAGGCATTCGCAAGAACGGATGAATTGGAGATCAGCCCGGCAATGAGGATAACCTCGAGAATCTCCTCTCTCGTTGCTCCTTTCTTCGCGGCAGCCTGTAAGTGGTAACTGGTGCAGTGCTGGCACTTGAGGGCAGCTCCGACTGCCATACTGATCAGCTCCACGTACTTTGGCTCCAGAGCACTGGTTCCTGTCACCGTACTTTTATAGAGCAGGTGCGAGATGAGGACCTCCGGGCGTTCAGCCATTCTCTTGAAGATGAGTGGGGCACGACCATACTCAGCCTCGATGTTCTCCATCCATTTTGTAGCGGTCTCTTCTCCACCCAGCTCAATGATATGTTTCAGGGTAGCCTCAAAGTCAGACAGGTCAGACATGTGATAGATCCTATCGCTCCTGTCCGACATTAAGAATGGGGAATCCCTCCGGCCGGATACTGCGAAACTATTCGCACTTTAGAGGAAGTATTTAACAAAATATGTTCCAGTATCCAGGTAATCCAGCAATGGAGTATAATGAGGTGAACATATGACAGACAGGAAATATTTCTTCAGATTCTTGTCGGTAGTGCTGATGGGGGTGGTCCTGGCATCGATTTTTTCACCAGGATCTGCTGCTCCCATCTTGGAGAACAGGCATAATGGTGGTATTGCGCTAGTATCAGGAACCTGGTACGAGCAGCCTCTACCGGGGAATACAGGAACCTGCGGAGCGTTCCCAAGCTCAGAATCAGTAACAAACATATTTTCTATGCAGAAGCCAGCCCTTCGCTCAATAGAATCCAATGGTGAAAATGCAGGGATGCCCTCAGATCCTGACCGCGGAACTCTCTCGAGATCTCACCTGCCAGATCGGAGATTCAACATGACCTCCGCTGTGCATGACCGTATGAACCACACCAGTTATGCGGGCAGGGTGCAACCGGGACCCACTTGGATAACGGGGGAAGGCATGATCCGAATCATCAGCCTGGAAGGAGAGGAATTTTTTGGGATTGTCACGGGAGCAGGTGATCAGTACCTGCCGGATAACCTCCCCCTGTCTCTGGCAGTTGACGGGATTCGCGTTACTTTCAGAGGTATTGCCACCGAACCATCCCCAGGAGTATTGATGTGGGGGAGCCGGCTCCACCTGATCAGCATCGATAAGACGGGGGAAGCGTTTACTTCATTGGGAACGGTCACCTTTGTGGATCTTGAGGGGGGATTTTTCGGGATAGTAACCGATGCCGGGGATCACTACCTTCCCCTGAACCTCCCTGAAGAGTATCGGATTGATGGCATGCGGGTAGTATTTACCGCGTATGAAGAGCGGGATACCGCCACCTATGCAATGTGGGGGATTCCTGTGCAGCTCGCATCTATTGCCCCTGTTGACCAGCCCTTCGGACCGATAAATGGCTCCTGGTACCTTAACTCGTATAGCGATGGGGAATCCCTCCGGCCGGTTTTGCCGGGAACAAGCATCTCAGCTGAATTCGGTGATGATGGGACGATAACAGGAACCTCAGGGTGTAATCATTACTTTGGATCGTATCAGCTGACGGGGACTACGATTGCAGTAGGGCCAATCGGATCCACAAAAATGTACTGCTCATTACCCGAGGGCTGCATGGAGCAGGAGAGCGCTTATTTTGATCTCCTCGGTATGGCGGCTACATTCTCTTTCAGTGCGGGACAGCTTCATCTCCTCGACGGAATGGGCCGGGAGCTCCTGGTCTTTTCAGCTGAAAAGCAGGATCTGTCTCAGGAATCGGGATCCTTTATCGAATATTCCCGTACAGGAGGATTTGCAGGGTTCGATGATCACCTGACAATTTATTCCAATGGAACCGCATCGGTACAACGCAAGGAGTCTGAACGAACCATAATGATCGATCCGGGAACGCTGTCCGAACTTGAAATTCTGCTGGATACAACAGATTTCGCATTACTAAAAGAACAATATCCCGCAACGCAGAACGGTGCCGATTACTTCAGGTACTCCCTTACCTTTGGGGGAAAGACCGTCACAACACAAGATACAGCAATTCCCGATCTCCTTGTTCTGGTTTTTAATATTCTGGATGAGATTATCGGGAGCAGCGCACCGGATGATGTGATTCCACCTTTTCCCGGGTAAATGGTTTTGGGAGCGGATAAGTCCCTCTGATGCTTCAGGCAGCCGAGGGATCAGAACCACACCGTCAGGATTCCCAGACAGTTGTTGAGGTTCCAGGAAAGATCTCTCCCTCAAAAGGTACTTATCCCTGAAAAATCCACAGGGAATCCATGAGTAATTCCATCATCCCTCGCCCCCGTAGTACATGGAAGATCGTGCCCGGAATTCTGCTCGTGGTGGCGCTTCTTCTTTTTGCAGGTTGTGTTGGGCCGTTTGAACCCGGCCCCTCAGAAATACCTGGTGAACAGCTGACAGTAATGCCTACCCCCACTCCGACGGTATCAGCTGAACAGACCTCCACCCAGACCTTGCGCAACGGACCCGCTGAACTGGCAACGTCCGGGTATATCGAACGATCATATGGCTATGTGCCGTATTCAACACCCCCTGAGCACCGTCTTACCATGATTGAATCAAACTCCAGGAAGGATGCATCAGGGAATATCATCATTTACGGCAGGATGAAGAATGAAGGGCCAGGTTCCCTCTCTTATCTCCAGGTTACTTTCAATCTCTACGATAATAGTGGGAACCTGCTCGGAAATGCTCATGCCCATGTAGAGTATTTCGGCGCAGGCCAGACCTGGCATTTCCAGGCGGATCCTGTACCGGCAACCAACTACCAGTATTTCAAGATTGCCGGGGTCATGGCACAATAGACCTTATCATTTTTTTACCCGTTCAATCAGAGTGGAAGGAGGATCTTCTGTCGGTATTTTCGTGAAATCTCAATGGAGTATTCCGGAGTTGATCGGAGGAGGACCTGGTGGCATTCCATCCATCATTATTTGCCCTCATAAAGGATCTCACGTCTATCATATCCCTCCAGGGGGTCGCGCCTTCGGCTTATCCACCACTGCTGCGGCGTCCCCCGCAATGCGATTGGGTGTGATACTCAAATTTTTCATTCTTTGTAGATTTTAAATGGGATTTCATTTTTTTTAAATCAGTTGTGGAACTGCGAAAATGGCATATTTTCAGAGTTTTTTTCACACGTCCTCTGGTGAAAATAGTCAATCAGACTGAAAAAAATCAACCTAATCCTGATCTACCAGAGAAGGATGAGGTAGGAACTCCCTCTCAATCCCCCACAATCAGACCATGATATTTGTTTCAGAGAATGGCTTTATCCGTATGAGAATATAGTCACGCATCCTTGAGGGGAGAATCTCTGCAACCTCGCCGATTGTGATCCCTTCTTCAATAATGATCTCTTTCAACAGCGGGGCGAATCGATCATACGGCAATTTCACCCGAAGACCTGTCATCTGCACAGTGATGGGAGTTGGTGAGAGGACTTCGTGGATATCATCGACCTGGCTGCTGATGATGTCCATCAGTCGGGCGGGTGACACTGATGGCGGATCCTTGGCAATCGCATCCCTCTTCTTGTCGAGTACTCGGGTGATCTCGGTCACGACCTGATCGAGCATCTCGAGTTCCTCTGATTCCTTCGTCCTATGCATGAAACGGCCGACATTCCCGACATA